>Ga0208813_1000019_pt1 | contig 207905 bp, 174 predicted proteins | sample MalvireepMed_904_FD_184250 | JGI IMG/M metagenome (GOLD analysis project Ga0208813, IMG submission 184250) | Marine viral communities from the Global Malaspina Expedition - Malaspina viral metaG DeepMed_904 (SPAdes) (version 2) | ecosystem: Environmental > Aquatic > Marine > Oceanic | place... | reverse complement strand
ACTGGCCCCTTCGTCTAGCGGTTAGGACGCGGCCCTTTCACGGCTGAAACACGGGTTCGATTCCCGTAGGGGTCACCATCGGTGGCGTTTTCTCCCGGAAATACGGGAATTCTCGGAAAGTCAATGTCTTGTTAGGCGCCCGGTGCTACAAAAGGGTGCTACAAATGGGGCGTCGAATGTCGCATTCCGTGAAACGACCAAATTCGAAGAACGAGCAGTTTCGTATGGCGGTGCCGAAGGACATCCAGCATGTCATCGGCAAGACCGCCTGGACGCAATCGCTACGCACCACCGATGCCACGTTGGCCGCAGAGCGACGGGGAGAATTGGTGGCTCACTTCAAAGCCATTATCCGCCAGAGCCGTGAGGGGGTCGAACGCGAAGGTGCCGTCATTGCCGTGCAAATGTTGGACTCGGCGTTCGACAAGCTGGCGCAGCGACGCGGATCGATGGACGCTGCGATTGCCGACCGGCTGACGAGCCTTGCGCATTGCGTCATCGACAGCTGGAGTGAACCGGGCGAACCCGGCACGCAGTCTTATGGCGATAGGGAAGTTCGCGAGCCGTGCGAAGAGTTCGACCCGATCGAAGCCTTCGCAACCGATACCGACCGTGACCTGTTCAAGCTTCGGGCGGAACTCATCGAAGGCACAGGCAAAGCGGACGGCTTCGTCTACCGCGATCTGGCGGCGTGGATGCTGGCGAACCGCATGTTCCGCCCGGCTTTCTTTGCTATCAGCTATCTCAGCTCCGTCGAACCTCGGTTGAAGCTCGCTGACCAAACCTTCGACATTGTGGCTGAAGCTTTCCTGCGACGGCTTTCGACCCACGTTTTCGCTAGTTGGCCCGATGGCATGCACCAAGCCTTTGCGCCTTTCTCGGCCGCCGAAGGCACTCACCGCGTCGACGTCCCGATAGACCGCGCTCCCGTCCAGTCAGGCGACAAGCCCGCACCCTCTGTATCGGTCGGCATCTGGAGTAAAACGCTTAGCGAGGCCTATGCTTATTGGTCGGAACAGCGGCGGCCGGGTCGTTCTGCGAAAACGGAATACAAGCGAGGCGTCGAGCGATTCATCCATTTGTTCGGCGACATGCCGGTTGCGTCCATCGGTCGTGCGACCGTCCTTGAGTTCCGCGATCTGGTTGCGGACATTCCTCCCCAGACCGAACTGGCGAAGGTCGTGGCGTCAGGCGCAACACTTCGAGAGCATATCGAAGCGGCACGCGCAACGCGGCAGGCTTGGGAGTTGACTCGAAAGGGGGACGAGCCCCCTCGCCTTTCTCCCGGCACGGTGAAAAAGGATGTCGGCGCGATCGCCGCTATCCTCAACAAGATCCATAAAGACGCCGGTCATGGCACCAATGTCGCTGCCGACATCGAGATTGCAGGCTATAGCAAGAACCGGCACGGCCAAAGCAAGCCTCGGCTTCCATTCACCGCTGGTATGATGCAGCAATTGTTCGATTCCCCGCTCTACACTGGATGTGCCGGTCAGTCGGATGCCAAGCGCAAGGTGCCCGGCGAATTCATATTTCAAGACGAACTCTACTGGTCCTTCTTGTTCGGAGTCATGGGCGGGCCGCGGCTTGGTGAGATAAGTCAGATCGCGCTTGATGACATCGAGGAGATCGATTTACGCCGAACGTTCGGGAACGAATATGAAGGAACATGCCTGTCCGTCCGGATAACCGGCACGGGAGCAGACCAGAGCACGAAGAACCAAGCTTCGGAGAGGTTTGTCGTGATACACGATCGACTGCTTGAGCTCGGCTTCGGAGATTACGTCCAGAGCCGCAGGCTGGGGGGGCACGCTCGTCTGTTCGACATCGACACCAGCGATGGATCAAACGACAAGAAAAATCTTAGCCGCCGACTGAACAAATATCTCGACGCTACCGTAACTACGGACCGTAGATATGTCTTCCATTCTACACGCCATGAATTCACGGATCGGGCAAACCTGAGCAAGATGCCTTCTCGAGTATCGAATTCTATCAAAGGTCATACGAACAAAACGGTCGGCGACAACTATGGCTTGGTTTCTATCCTTCTCCAATATGTTTGGCTAAAGGATTTGAAGGTCGGATTCATCGATTGGGATCGGCTCAAACGATCGATAACGAAAGGAAAATTGCTAGCGCGAAAGGAGAGCCTCAGTTGACGTCGTGTTAGATTGACATGGAACTAAGAGGTCTATGTGCAAAGTAAAATGTCTACTTACTTTGCAAAGTAGATTTCCTTTTACCTAATTTACCGTTTCGATTGACGTAGAAAGACCGCGAGTGCGGTTCCTCGACCGGGCAGGCAATAGCCAGCCGACACCGTTCTCGCTCATGCTCGTCGCGCTCGGGATTGATGCGGGAATGAAAACGGCTTGGTCGAACTTCGAAAACGGGTTCTGGCTGGCACGAACAGGAGGATGAAGTTCGACGGAAAAATGGGCCGAGAGCGGACAGGCGGCTTTCAGCCACCCGGCCAACAAAGCTGACAGATCTGGCACTGCGCTCACCCACCTGCCAGGTTGCATGACTAGCCCGCCAAGCAATCTGTCGCTAAACTTCTGCCAAGGAGAAACCATGTCGAATAGTCCGGAAATCGGTTTTGTAGCATATGCTGCTCAGCCGGCATGGGTCGGGGAAACGATCGAGGCGGGTATTGCACGATGCGCCCAGCAGCTCGGCAACAACCGGTTCGCTTCTTGGATCGAGAACGATATTGCTGGACGCTTCCTTGCTGACCCAATTTTAGAGCACATCGACGCAGCGAAGTGCCTGGTTGCGGATATCAGCAGCCTCAACTTCAACGTTACCTACGAGGTCGGTTACGCGATTGCGCGGGGGAAGCGCGTCGTGCTTACGAGGAACCGCGCTCATGCTTCTGATGATACGGAGGTCCGTCGCGTCGGCATTTTCGATACCCTCGGATACCTAGAATACGAAAACAGCGAGCAAATGGCCACGATCCTAGGAGGTATCAGAGATTTCGAAGGCCTGCCGGTGCCAACGCGGATCGACCAGAGTGCCCCCGTCTGGATCCTTCAATTCCCATTCAAGACGGAGGCGCAGGGTCGGGTTATCGCGCGGGTGAAGAAAGCTCGAGTGCGATACCGAAGCTTCGATCCATCTGAACAGGCGCGCCTTGCGGCCAGTGACGCCATCGAGAGCATTGGCGCCTCTTACGGCGTGATCATACCCTTGGCTCATCACGACATGGTTGATGCGCGGATCCACAACTTGCGAGCAGCTTTCGCGGCAGGACTCAGCCATGGTCTCGGAAAGGCCACCCTCCTGCTCCAGTCAGGCGATGATCCCGTACCTCTAGATTATCGTGATCTGGTTCAGAGTTTCCGGCATCCAGGACAAATTGATGAATTCGTGGCCGAACTAGCGTCGGATGTGACAGAGAAGCTCCAGTCGAGTACGCCGGTGACGGCCCCGCGCGGAGGCCTGCTGTTCAAGCTCGACATGGGCTCATCCACGGCTGAGAACGAGTTTGCCCATCTCGGTAGCTACTACCTTCAAACAGATGGATTCCGGCGGGCATTGCGCGGCGAAGTACGGATCGTCACCGGGCGCAAAGGAGCTGGAAAAACAGCAGTTTTTGCGCAGGTGCGCGATCACGTCCGATCTGATCGTCGCAACGTCGTGCTGGACCTAAAGCCAGAAGGATATCAGCTTCGGAAGTTCAAAGATCAAATTCTCGATTTCCTTGAAGCAGGAACAGCAGAGCACACGATCACGGCATTTTGGGAATACCTCTTGTTGTTAGAGATCGTCCATAAGCTGCTCGAAAAGGATCGGTTACTACACCTTCGTGATCACCGTCTCCTTGACCCATACCAGCGTCTGTCGGCTGCCTACTCTGAGGAGGAACACGTTCGGGAGGGGGATTTCTCCGAACGGATGCTACGTCTAGTTGATGGAATAGTGGCAATTATATACTTTACTTAGCAGACCGTATGGGCCATACAATCAGGCATGGACCTGAACATCTGCAATCCGATCTTCCACGACGAAGCCAAGGCCACCGCGCACATCGAAGCGACCCGCTGGAATGGCGAGGCGGTGTGCCCGCATTGTGGTTCGCTTGCTGTCCGCAAGATGGGCGGCAAGACCCAAGCCGGTATGTTCCTTTGCAACGATTGCCGCGACAAGTTCACCGTCCGCACTGGCACCGTCATGGAGCGCAGCCACGTTCCGCTGCATAAGTGGCTGCTCGCCACTCACCTCATGGCCGCTTCCAAGAAGGGCATGAGCGCTGCGCAGATGGGCCGTATGCTCGGCGTCACCTACAAGACCGCGTGGTTCCTCTGCCATCGCATTCGTGAAGCTATGGACGGTGCGGCTCCTACCGGCCCCCTTGGCGGCAAGGATGCCGTGGTTGAAGCCGACGAAACCTACGTAGGCGGTAAGGCCAAGAACCGCGCCACTCGCAAGCCCGCCAAGAAGAAGGCCGTTGTCGCCCTAGTCGAGCGCGACGGTCGCGCCCGCTCGTTTCATGTCGCAAACGTCAATGCCAAGGACGTTCGCGCGCTGGTCGTTACCAACATCGATCGCGCCAGCCACCTCATGACCGACGAAAGCCCCGTCTATGTCCGCATGGGCCGTGAGTTCAACGGCCATTCGGTCGTCAACCACAGCGCCAAGCAGTATGTGACCACTGGCGGCTTCAAGCATTCCAACACCGCCGAAAACTTCTTCTCGATCTTCAAGCGCGGCGTGATCGGCACCTACCATCACATGAGCGAAGCCCACCTTGGTCGCTACTGTGCCGAGTTCGACCTTCGCTACAACACCCGCGACATGAACGACGGTGAGCGCGCCCGTGAAATCCTGCTTGGCGGGATCGGTCGTCGCCTGACCTATCGGCGGACTGATCGCATCGCCGCCTAAGGTTGCGGCTGTTCCTCGCCAACTTGGCGAGCGTCGTAAGCGCTGGACTCAAATCTGATTGTGACGTTAAATCCGGCCAAGGGAGAATGGCCGATGACAGCAAAAATTTATTTCAACGTGATCGCCGAAGAAGAAGTCGAATCCGATGCGATCACGGTTGAAATTGAGGACGGCACGATTTTTCGAGGCAATGAACCAGATGAAAGTCTCGCCTGTGGTTCGTGCAAGTATGTTTTTGCCCGACACATCACCACTCGGTTCTTTATTGGCAACATGCTTCAGCCCGCTGGAAACAGGCAAATTCTGCTCAAATGTCATTGCGGCGCTTTGAACTTGCTCAGATCAAAGTCGGACGCGTCGTAAAAGCCTGCGGGTATCAGATATTTGGCCCCCGCCTCGCCCCGAGCCTTCTGCCGCTTCTTAATTTTGTCGTGCGGCTTATGCGGCGTTGCCAGCATCCGCTTTAGCGCTGCCTCGCGGCGGCGTTCGGTTTCCTCTTCGGAATAGGTTTCGTTCGCAATCGCGCTGGAATTTGACATGTCTGAACCCTTTCCTGCTTTTGCTGTTCCGCTGTCCGAAGACCGCCTGGTCCTTCTCGGTAAAATCGCCGCCGTTTTTTCACAGATCGATTATATGATGGCCGAGATTGAAAAGGCATTCCTCAGGCTGGGCGTTCACCAATACGATCTTCTTTTAGCAGAAAAAGCAACATCATCTCGTCTCAGTGCACTCTCGTCCGGATGTTCATTCATTTCCGACCAAACCAAGTGCGAAGCGGTATCGAATTTTGTAGCCAAAATGAAAACGATCTTACCCCGGCGGAATCAAATTATTCATGGTTGTTGGGGTGAATTTACACATGATTACAAAAACTTCAAAGTTGGGCCATACAGCGCGATACGTCCCATGGCCCGCCTCTATGAGGACGAACTAGATCAACTCTATGCCGACCTTTGCGAAGCGTCATGGCTTGCTATCGACGCTCGCAACGCTGTGCGGGACGAGGCCGCCGATGATAAGCACACCGAACCGGCGAGGATTATTTGGACAACCGCAGACGGACCTCCTTCTGAAGGAGAGTGGCTAGCAGGTTCTGTAGCGCTTCGAGTTCCTGATCCCACTCGGGATCGAAACTTTGAAGAAGCGAGGAGGCGCTGGATAGCGCAAGAGGACTAACCTCAATCAATTCAACCTTGGAAAAAGCATCGGCCTGTCGGTGATCTGATTCGCACATTGCCGTTGCTCACTCAAGTATATAATTGCCGGAATAGTTGATGTGTTCCGCCGAAAATACGGCGATGAGTCTCACGTTCGCCTGAACCAACGCCAAGTCACGGAGATACTTTACCTTCACAACTTGAAGGAACTGCGCGAAGCACTCGAAGACTATCTACAGTTCAAAGGCGAGGTTTGGATACTCTTCGATAACCTTGACAAAGGGTGGTCTACGCACGGCGTCTCTGAAGCGGACCTGCTGATGATGAGATCCTTGCTAGACGCAAGCCGAAAGCTTCAGCAGGCCTTCAACGCCCAAGAAATCGACTGCCACACCATAGTCTTCATGCGAAACGATGTTTATCAGTTACTCGTCGGTAGCACGCCGGATCGGGGCAAGGAGATTCGCACCTCATTGGATTGGAGTGAGCCGGATCTCCTGAGACAGCTATTGAAGAAGCGATTCCTTTACAACGATCTTCCTAATGAGGCCTTCGATCATCTCTGGCGTTTAATCTGTGTTCCGTTAGTTGAGGGCGAGGAGAGTTCCCAATACCTGATTGATAGGTCGCTTATGCGACCCAGATTTCTGCTGAACATAATCAGCCACTGCCGTGGATTCGCGGTGAATCTCGAGCACGATAAGATTGAGGTGGAGGATATCAGGCGAGGTGTATCCGCGTATTCGACGGACCTTATATATGATATTGACCTGGAAATACGAGATGTCCTCCCGTTCGCTGAAGATGTCCTTTACAACTTCATCGGTGTTTCCTCACATGTGAGCGCAAATGAAATTGCTCGTATCCTTAGCGAAGCTGGGTTCGATGACGGACAGCAGGAAAAGCTTTTCGAAATCCTGCTATGGTACGGTGTTTGTGGTGTGGCACGAGACGATGGCGAGCCATCCTATATCTACAGCGTCAATTACGACGTACGCCGGCTCAAGATCCTTATCGAGCGGCTTCCGAAGGATGCGCCTCGTATCGTTATAAATCCGGCCCTTTGGGCTGGCTTGGAGATTGACCCGGCGTAGCTTTCGCCATTGGGGCAGAGACAAGCCCGGCCCTTTGGCGCTGCGGCCCGTTTCGTCCGCTTCGGAAGATTTGCAGGCTGACTCGCTTCGACCGGCACGGGGACGCTCTCCTGACTTGCTACTCTTCGGCCTAGACTGGGAAGTTGCCATCCCCATGGCGAACGGCGGAGAAGTCGCGTAGAGTAGCCGCTCCGCGCCCTCTCCAGCTGACGACCGGAAGGGCGCAACGATGATCATGTTCGAGCAACACGTCTGACACTCTTCTAAACTCCCGAATCCATCCCTATAACGAGCCGATAAATGGATGAGGTACAAGATGACGAAGCCAGGTCAGCATGTGGTCCCCAATGGAGCCAAGTGGAGCGTCCGACGTGCTGGCGCCTCAAAGGCGTCTGGTACCTTTGCTACACAGGCGGAAGCGATTGCTAAGGCGCGTGACACCGCACAGAAGCAAAAGACGGAGCTTTTTATCCACGGGCGCGATGGTCGCATTCGCGAGCGCAACTCCTACGGGAGTGATCCGCATCCGCCTAAAGGGTAAGGCGTGGCCGAGCCGCCGTTTGAGCATTCGGTCTTCATCAACTGCCCTTTCGACGAAGACTATGAGCCGATTCTACAGGCCATCTTGTTCACGGTGGTCTACCTCGGCTTGCATCCGCGGATCGCTCGTGAGCGAAACGACTCCGCCGAAGCACGCATCGAGAAGATCACAGGGCTTATAGAAGCAAGCAAGTTTTCGATTCACGATTTGAGCCGCGCGCAGGCGGCGAAAAAAGGCGAGTTCTACAGGCTCAATATGCCGTTTGAGTACGGTATCGATTGGTCCTGCCGACGCTGGTTCGGCTCCGGAAGGGATGCCAAACGTATGCTGATCCTCGAGGAGAAGCCCTACCGCTATCAAGCCGCCCTTTCTGACGTCTCAGGCTCAGACATTCAGTACCATGGCGCAGATTTCCAAGTTGCGATGCGTAAGGTGAGGAACTGGATGGTGAGTGACGCCGGCGTGCAAGCGCCAGGAGCTGCGCGCGTTCTGGCGCGCTACACAGATTTTCAAGGATGGTACTATGAGAAGCAGCTTGCGGCCGGCTTCTCCGAAGACGATATCAAGGACTATAATACGCCTGAGCTTTTAAAGGCCATGCTTGACTGGAAAGTCGCAGGCGAGCCAATCACTCTCGCTTGAACCAGTTTAGGCGACGTCGCTCTGCGCCCACCCGAGACAAGGCTACTTAGGGCTGATCATGTCGGCTTTCAGGCAAAACGAAATTCCGGGTGAACGTCTGGAACTGGGGCGCTAAGCTGTCGTTTATGACAGTCATTTTTCGTGCGCTCCCGCCGAGCGTCCTCGGCGGGAGCGCCACACTCAGCTGATAAGCCGACCATCGGCGGTGAATGCGACCAAGCGTTCGCGATTGGGGGAAGCATCGGCAGTCGATCCGGACGGGTGGCTCGAGTTCATCCGCCGATTGTCAGGGCAAGAGTCGTCAGAATACACAACGCCGTTCTCCCATCCGAACGCTTTGCAAACCCGGTTTTCGGACCAGAAGCGAGTTTCCAGAGATCGCGCGATCTGAACCATGTCAGCCTGCAGATCTCCTGATAGGCCTCGCAGTTGCTCGAGGCTGTCAGCTTCGATGAACCCTACCGCGCCCTTGGCTTCAGCTAGGTTCGCTCTGTCGGATGCGGGACGAAGCTCAGCGAGCAGCGCTTTCAGTTCGTCGCGCGCTTCCGCGACAGACGAGATCGAAAGCCTGTCCCGGAACGATCGAAGCATGTTGCAAGCGGCGGCTTCGTAGAAAAGGTCCATTTCGCCCGTCCGATCCGATCGTTCGGCATCGATCCATGCGAGCTCCACCGTCGTGATCCGAAATCCGATACCCTGGCTTCGAGCCAAGGACATCTGTTTGCTGGCCTCGGTTCGGATCAAATCGCGGCGCTCAACGAGTTCATCGAGATTTGCCAGAACTTGCTCGAGCCTGCTGCGCACCACGGCCAAATTGGCTTCGATCTCTTCGATGCAGGCCGTGAGGGGCAGTCTAACCGTTTGCGCGACATCCCATCGAACAAGCAGATCGACCTCGATCATTGCCGCGCCCGGTGAGGCCACGATCACGCGATAGTCGCTGATATAAGGCGCCAGAAGCGTCTGGTGTCCGATCGCATCGAGCATCGACCCCATCATTCCTGCGTTGAACTCGATCGCGCGCTTCACTTGGAGATCGAGTTCGATTGCGGTAGCCTGAGTCATTGTCTTACCTTCTCATTTTCATTCGAGGACCATTCCTCACCCAAACCCCTTCAATCTTTCGGCGCGAGCGGTCGGCTTGCACCGCGCGCCTCCCCCCGATCTCGTTCCTACGAGATCGCACTCGCTAAGCGAGCGGCCGCAAGGGCGAAATCAGCGCACGTCCCGCATTCTGGTGTCAACGCTCATCGAACCGCACGAGAGTAAATTAACATAAACACCGCATTTACTTTAATTTTTACTTGACGGAATTTTTCAGCTGATTATCATCAGCATTCGCTGCTTAATTTTCCTCCCTCGTGTTGGTCTCGATCGCATTGGGTAAGGTGTTGACGGCTTCTGCAGCCAAAGACTGCGGTCAGCCAATTTTCGAAAATTAGAAATACCAGAGTGGTCGATCGCGTTCGCCCGCGTTCTCGCCTGAAGAACATATTCGCGCACTATTTCGATGCCCTATCTGCGTTCGGCTTTTTCACGTCGCGCAGCGGACTTCTTGGGGCGCCGTCCGAGCTACCCTTATCATCTCGAATTTTTAAGTGCACATTTGAAGCGCACCTCGGTTCGCGGAACTAGCGCTCCGGCAGTCTATTGCTATATCACCAATATCTGATAGCTGGAGACATCACATTCTGATTGATGACTTGCGTGCCGCGCGCCAGGAGAAAGGCTGGTTGCAGCGAACTCTGGCAGAGCGATCTGGTGTTAGCTCGCAGGCGATCTTCCGTCTCGAGCGAGGCATCGGATCAGCATCGACATTGGAAGGTGCGATGCGAGCTTTGGATTTCAGGCTCACCGGAATTGGCCCAGGAAAATCGCTTGCTGAACAATTGCGCACTCGGCGCTTGAAGCAGAGCATGGCCATCGAGGCTTTGGCTAGGCGGACTGGGCTTTCCCCTACGACTATCAGATCAGTCGAACTGGGAGGCGGATCGGTGGCCAGTATCTTGAAGATCCTGAGTGCGTTGGCGCCGAAGGCAAAGCGGCGCGCTCCTGAGCGCGCCTATTGGGGACAAGGTGACAAGGATGACCGTGACAGCCGCTTCACACCGCCGGACTTCATGGAATCGATATATTCCTCTTTCGGAAAGATCGACCTCGACCCCTGCGCGCATCCATCCAGTCCCGTCATTGCGTCCAAAGAATATATCCTCGCAAACGGAGACGATGGATTGCGAGATGTCTGGTTCGGCGAGTTCGTTTATGTGAACCCGCCTTTCTCCGACCAGCTCAATTGGTTGCGCCGGGCGCATGAACAATGGCGTTTGGGCAATGTCGCGACCATAGCGTGCCTGGTCCCTGCACGGACGGACTCGGCATGGTTTCACGAGACGCTGCGCGCCAATGCCGACATCTACTTCTTACAAGGTCGGCTGCGATTTCTCGACTTGCGCGGTAGTGCACAAGCGACACCGTTCTCGCTGATGGTTGTCATTTTCGGAGCGACCGAGGAGCAGAAAGAGAAGTTTGCGGCTACTGTTCCAGGTTTCTGGATGGATCGAAGCGAAAGCCGATAGGCCGGGGGCACTCGACAAAGTGCCCCCGGACCACAATCACCGCTCATCGTCGACGAATTCCGCCCATCGGCCGGAGAGAATACGAGCCCCTGAATCATGTAGGATTTCGCGATCCAAGCCACCATATCGAAGGCCGAGCTTCGACGATGTGCGAGGACAGATCAGCAGATGCAGGTGCGGGTCGTTGGAAGATGACACTCGACCCGGCACGTGTTGAATAAGCAGGGTCGCCAGACCGCGCTCTTCGGCGAGAACCTTTGCGAACCCGCGCCCCACTTCCCATGACTGATGCAGACGATCAGCATCGGCTGTCGGGATCGTCAAATATACGATGATGCCGGGATCGACTTGCATCTCATCGCAGGCTCTTAGAAACGCGATAGGGCTCATGAAATGATCCTCGGCCTCCCGCGGCAGGATTACATCTGCTCTTTCTGCCGTGATAGCATCAGGATCAGATCCCGATGGAGGCACGGGCTGCAACTTCCGCATTCCGAATTCGAGAGCGGAGTTGCTGCGATCCTTATAGCTCGAGCGCAGGACACCGAAGGTCAGACCGCCCTCGCTAAGAAGGAACAGCCAGCTCTCGGGCCGTTCGGCATCGGTGACGGATTTCTGCTTTACATCTTTCTTTGACCGTTTCGTCATCAAACCTGCCCCCGCGCCAGGCGGACGATCTGCGCTGCGGCGCGGCAGGCGCCGTCGGCTCGCTCTTCGCCGCAGAACGGGCGGCGGATATGCAGCTTCAAACCGCGACTGGTGAGATGCATGGCCGGGCCCTTCGACGTGTCGCCACAGAGCCAGAGATCGCCATTCTCGCGCTCTACGAAGTGGTAATCGCGCATAACGAGCAATTCTGCCGGCGTTCGCAGGGCAATGTCGACTGTGACCGGATTTTCCTGTTCCGGGAAGAGGCCCGCGCGGATGAGAATGATATCGCACACCAGCTCATCGGCTGCATTCGCGAAATGTGCGAACATGGGCTGATTCGCCTGCGTGACAGCAGTAACGAGCCTGCAGTTGCCGAATGCGATCGCGTCCGGCGGAAGGTAAGCGGATTTGACGGTCCGGATCGGACCTGCCCAAGCCATGGCGACCAGCGGCAGCGCCAGCAGACGCAGGGCCGGATTGTATTCTTTTGCTTCGTAAAGTTTCATCGACACTTCCTTTGAAGAGACGCTGGATCGAACGACCCAGCGGAAGCATCGATCTTGATTTTCATCCTACCGATTAGCTTCCCTCACTAATCGAACCCTTATCTTCAAAAGAATATTTTATTAATTGCAGTGGCTAAATCATAGATTGACAAACCCTAACTATAGCGAGTTCGATTCGACCGGCTCGTGTGCAAATCGAAAAAGTTTCTCTATTAGAGTCGGCTGTTGCGATTGATATTGCCCCCCTCCCCCGAGAAGCTTCGCTCGCGTGCCCGCCGTTTCGCCCCGGATGCGAGAAATGCGTGCAGAAGCAGTGAACTCACAACCGATCTCCGATCGCTGCACAGTCTATGGATTGTGTTTATCGAAGGGCCCCAGTGCACGGCGATATGTTTGGACAAAAGGTGTCCCCATGGCGTCGCCGACACCTTAGGTTCTCAAGTATCGCGAAAGGCCCGATACCAGGTCAGACAGAAGTTGAGCGCGTCCACCGCCCTCGATAGTGTCCTTGTCGCATCGACACCGCATTCGAGTGGCTTGATCGATTGTGCGTCCGCCTCGCTCGCTTCTCCGCGCGCTTGCTGCGAGCAACCACTTCATCTACACATGAACGACGGCCATTCCGAGAAGATCAGGCGGCTTTTGCGACCGCTATTGCGACTTCATTTCATCCCTCACCGTTGACGATAATCTTTTTGCTTTGGTCGCGGGTCTTCAGCACTCCTAGGTCCCTTCGCGGCAATCAGTTCCGGAGGATCAGTGTTCGGTGCACTCGGCGAGCGCTCCGTGTCCGTCAGCGGGGCGACGTTGAATGATCTTTCGGTCACTTCGGAGGCTGATGTCCCCGCGCGCTGCTTTCCCAATCGTTTGGATTTGTCTGTATCAAGCCGCTTCGTCTCAGCACGATCAAGCCTCATCCACTCCCGTTCGAGCCGATCGAGCATTTCGGTAACGGCTTCCGTATCTCGCGCCAGAAGAAGCGCTATCGCGAGCTTAGGTTCGCGCTCCCCTATGCGATCGAAATTGCGGCGCCGAACCCGCTCCCGACCCTTCGTGGCTTCTGTGCGGAGCAGCTTTTGCGCTAATTCGACAGCATTCCGGTGGTTGCGCAAAAAACACTCCTGGATTGCTGGGTCGTCGTCGAACCTCGAAACGTCGACCAAAAAAGGCAGGCTCGGATCCCCCTCATCGTAGCGAACTAAGTCGAGACTGAAGGTAAGAACGGTATGGCCCTCACGATCCTCGCTCCGCTGCGGTATCAAAGGTAGGTGCACCTCGCTGCCTAGACGCTTCACAAAACCCTCGATCAACTTCTTACGTTCAGGATCAGCCCGGTGATCGGTAGCCGCCCAGCCTTTCGATGACAGGGACGGCTCTCGTTTGTCGAAGGAACGCGCCTCAAGAGAGTTTCGATCGGAAAATTGCGTCGCGGCCTCATCGTGAAGCGCTTGCGCTGGAGGACAACCGCCGTCCCCTTACAGTGCGATGGGCGGTCGCTTGCCAGCAATATAGCGGAGCATCCGCCATATTGCGTTGTTGCGCCCTAAAAAATGGTCCTTCTCGGACCATTTGATCTTTCCTCCTCAAGCGGCGAAGGAATTGTCGTAGCCGCCCTCCGCAAGCTTAAAAAACGAGGTCGCTCAGACTCACATTCTCGTGGTTTGGCGAGGGCAGGTTTGCGCCCCAATTTCGGTCATTATCATGGTTCGCCTCGCGACATGAAAGCTGCCGTTTGCTCAACACGCCGCTGTGGCGATATTGCTTGGGCTCACAAAACGGCCCTGCCCTCGCCAATGGACCTCCACAAGCGCTCATTGCGTATGGCTTTGTTATGCCGTTCCAAAGCCATTCCGTATTCGCTAGACGCGCATCGTATGACCCGAGCCGACTTCCAGCGCCTGATCGACGACAAGACCAAACCGATAGGGTCATTGGGGAGGCTCGAAAGCCTTGCAGTTCAGGCCGCTGCGATTCTTGGCGACATGACTCCGTCGAATGCTTCAGCATCGTTGACCATTTTCGCAGCCGATCATGGGATTGCCGCACAGCGCGTGTCCGCGTTCCCGCAGGAGGTTACCGGCCAAATGGTCGCCAACTTTCTAGCCGGCGGAGCCGCTGCAAATGTTATCGCGGCGCAATTCGACATACCGATGACCGTCGTTGACTGCGGAATCGCACATCCGCCGCGCCGACGCGATGCGCTTATCGATCTGTCATTAGGAGGGGGAACGGCCGACAGTTCGATAGGGCCTGCGATGTCGCCCGAGACGGCAAGGAAGGCGATTACGCAAGGGCGACATTTCGCGTGCGGTATTGAAAGCAAGATCGTTTGTTTCGGCGAGATGGGCATCGCGAACACTTCCTCTGCGGCCCTACTTGCTCACAACCTAAGCGGCATTTCCGTGGCCGAACTCGTCGGGCGAGGGACGGGCCTCGACGATACCGGTCTCTCGCACAAGCAAGAGGTTCTCGAACGCGCAGCTGCGCGAACTGGAGCGCTTGCGCCGGTTGAAGCGCTGGCCGAGGTCGGCGGCTTCGAGATCGGCACGATGGCGGGTGCGATGGCTGGCGCCGGGACATCGAATAAACTTGTGGTGGTCGATGGCTTTATCGCGACCGCTGCCGCCGCGCTTGCGCGGGCGATCGAGCCAGACTGTGAACGGGCCTTTGTCTATGCGCATCGCTCGGCAGAACACGGCCATCGGGCGCTGCTCGACTGGCTCCAAGCCGAGCCACTGCTCGATTTCGATATGCGGCTGGGCGAAGGGACCGGCGCGTTGTTGGCCGTGCCGATCATCCGCGCCGCGCTCTCGCTTTTCGGCATGGCAAGTTTCTCGCAGGCCGGGGTGTCCGGCGCCTCCCCGATCTCATGAAGCGACCATTCGCCGCCGCTTTGGCCGCGTGGGTTTTCTTTACGCGAATTCCCTTACCTGCGGCGCAGCTGGACGAGCGCGATTTCGAGGCCGCGCCGGGCTTCTATCCGCTGGTCGGTGTGTTGATCGGCGCAATTGGCGCTGCTGCTTTCGCGCTCGGCTGGGCGATCGGCGGGGCCTACATCGCAGCGATCTTAAGCACTGCCGCTACCTTGCTGGCCACGGGTGCCTTTCACGAAGATGGCCTGGCGGACCTGTTCGACGGGCAAGGAGCGACAACGCCGGAGCGAATGATGGAGATCATGCGCGACAGCCGGCTCGGCACCTTCGGAGCCGCAGCGCTGTTCATAGTTCTGCTGCTCAAGATCGCGTCGCTGGCGCAACTCCCTTTCATGGTCGCACTCGCCGCTCTGCCCATGGCGCACGGAGCCTCGCGCCTGTCGGCGGTGATCGTGATCGCGACAAGTCGTTACGCACGGGCCGAGGGGATCGCCAAGCCGGTTGCGAAGGGGATCGGAGCAGCGCCGCTGGTGGTGGCGACGCTCACCGGGATCGCTGCGGCCGCAATCGGTGCGACCATTCTTGGGCCCGGCTCTGCACTATGCGGCTTGGCCGGCCTTGCGATAGGCCATGTTACGACGCGGCTGCTCTTCGAGCACAAGCTGGGCGGCTATACCGGCGACTGCCTCGGCGGGGTGCAGCAGATCAGCGAAGTCGGCTTCTATCTCGGCATGCTGGCATGGCTCTGACTTTGCTGCGTCACGGTGAGCCTGAGATCGCTAAGGGCACGTGCTACGGCCAGTCGGACGTGACCACCAGACCCTTAGACGACGGACGCTTCAGCGCTCTGATGAACGCATTGCCTGGAAGCTTCGCGCGGATCGACAGCAGCCCGTTGATCCGATGCACCGCGCTGGCTGAGCGGTTGGCCGTGTATTTCGACCTTCCGGTCCATGCCGACCCGAGGCTAATGGAAATCGATTTTGGGAACTGGGAAATGCTGCCGTGGGACGCCATTTCGCGCAGTGAAATCGATGCGTGGGCACAAGATGTCGAAGGTGCGCGACCCCATGGGGGGGAGAGTGTTGCACAGATGATCGAAAGAGTGCGAGCTTATCTGCGCGACGCGGCAGATTTTGGTGGTGACATCCTTGCCGTCACACATCTTGGTGTTGTCCGTTGCGTTGCCGCAGCTCTTGGCCGACCGAACCCATTTGAAATGGAACTCGGCTTCGGCCAGTCCCTCACCATTGAACCAAAAGAGGTCGTATGAGCGAGACCAACAGCGATACGCACAAGCAAAAGATGAAGGAGCTGCAGGCCGCGCAAGCGAAGCGGCGCCGGGAGCTCACGGATCCTGAGCGCGGCCTCGTGCTGGTCCACACCGGTAATGGCAAGGGCAAGTCGAGCTCGGCCTTCGGAGTGATCGCCCGCGCGCTGGGTTGGGGACAGAAAGTCGCGGTGGTGCAATTCATCAAGGGAAAGTGGAAGACGGGCGAAAAGCAGTTTTTCGAGCGCTTTCCCGATCTCGTCGATTGGCACGTCATGGGCGATGGTTTCACATGGGACACACAAGACAAGGATCGCGATATCGAAGCCGCGGAGAAAGCTCTCTCCAAGGCCGGTGAACTCATCGCAAGCGGTGACTACGCTCTAGTCGTGCTCGACGAAATTAACATTGCGCTGCGCTACGAATACCTGACGCCCGCAAAAGCGATCGAAGTGCTCGAAGGCCGGGGCGATACCCGGATCATCCTGACCGGGCGGGACGCGAAGCCCGAACTGATCGACTATGCCGACACTGTCACCGAAATGGCCGAAATCAAGCACGCCTATCATGCCGGGATCCGCGCGCAGCAGGGCATCGACTTCTAGCAGGCAAGGATTGACAGCAACGGACCAAGCGAGCATTGGCGCGAACAGACGGTGCTGCAGGTGCGAAATCACCTGAAGCTAAGAGGGAAGCCGGTGCGATACCGGCGCTGTGCCCGCAACTGTGAGCCAGAAGTCCCGAACCAACATGTCACTGGCTAAACCCTTCACTGGGTGGCGCCGGGAAGACGGTTCGAAGACGTTGATCGGCAAGCCAGGAGACCTGCCGTCGCGTCGTTCGTCCGGGGCCGGGTCCAGCCCCTTGGGACAGGAAAGTTCTTTTCCGAAGTAACGACAGTCAGGCCGGTTTCCGGAGTCGCGGCTCGGTGCGAGCCGCGGCGGGCCATCTGTCGAGTTGACCATGCGGGCACCGGGGCCTCCGCGTGGGATGGCTTTGGATATGTCAATGAAATCCGCATTCTATTTGTCCGTCGCGGCATCGGCCGTGGCACTGTGTTCGACTGGAGCCTTTGCCCAGTCGGTCGATCTTCTTGAAGACGAGGAAGTGAACTCCGAAACGATCGTGGTCACGGCCAACCGCACCGAACGTGCGATCAGCCAAGTTGGCGAATCGGTTACCGTGGTCGAGGAAGAGGAGATCGTAAACCGCCAGCCGAGTGAAGTGCTCGACATCCTGCGCACAGTCCCGGGCGTCACCTTCAACCGCAATGGCGGCATCGGAACCAACACAGGCGTCTCGATCCGTGGTGCCGAGAGCGACCAGACCGTCGTGCTGATCGACGGGGTCAAGCTCAACGACCCCTCTTCGACCGGTGGCGGCTTCAACTTCGGTCCTGCCCTGACAGGCAATATCGCACGGGTCGAAGTGGTGCGTGGTTCGCAAAGCGTCCTTTACGGCAGCCAGGCTATCGGCGGCGTCGTGAACCTCATCACCCGCGAACCGACCGAGGAGCTCGGGGTGTTCGCTCGCGCGGAATATGGGGAGCGCGATACTGCGGAGCTCGTCGGCAATGTGTCGGGAAGGTTTGGTCCCGTAGGCCTTAGTGTCGGCGGCAATTACTATCGCACCGATGGCATTTCGGCATTCAGCGAAGCGCGCGGCGGCACCGAGCCGGACGGCTTTGAAAGCCTGGGTGCCAACGCCAAGCTCGATATTGCGCTGGGTGAGAATTTCTCGATCGATCTGCGAGGTTTCTATGCCGACAGCGAGGTCGAGATCGACGGCTTCACCGCTACCGGCCTGGGGGACACCAACGAGGTTTCCTATCGGGAAGATTTGGTCGGCTATGCGGGCATCAACGCCGACTTTCTGGACGGGCGTTTTCGCAATCGACTGGGTATCGCCTACACCCGGATCGACCGCAGGAATTTCAGCTTTGATACGGATTCCGAGACCTTTGATGCCTTCGGCGAGAACGTGCGCTATGAATATCAGGGCGTGTTCGACGCAGCCGAGATTGCGACGCTGGTGTTCGGTGCCGAGCGTGAGGAATCGGAATATCGCAGTTCCAGTTTCGGTGCTCCTGCGACCGGCGACGACGTGTGGATCAATTCGGTCTACGGACAGCTGAACCTGACTCCGATCGAGGGGCTCTCGCTGACAGGCGGCGTTCGCTACGACGATCACGAAACCTACGGCAACAACACGACCTTCGCTGCCAGTGGTGCTTATTCGCCCAACGGCGGCGATACCGTGTTGCGCGGTAGTTTCGGCGAAGGTTTCAAGGCGCCCGCGTTGTTCCAACTGTTCAGCGATTTCGGGAATACCGCGCTAGAACCCGAGGAGTCCGAAAGCTGGGATATCGGCATCACGCACAGCTTCCTCGATCGCCGCGCCCAGATCGGCGTCACTTACTTCGAACGCGATGCCGAGAACCTCATCGCTTTCGTCGGCTGCACCGGCAATCCCATCCCAGCGTGCCAGGATCCCGCCAATCCCCGCCCTTCCGGAACATACGACAATATCGCGCTGGCCAGCGCTGACGGCTGGGAGTTTGGCCTTGCGCTTCGTCCGGTCGACGGCTTCGATGTCGCGCTGAACTACACCACGATCGATGCTCGCAACGACATCACCGGCAATCGCCTGCCGCGCCGCGCCGAAGACACGATCAGTCTGGTCGCGGACTACCGCATGGAGAACGGCATCGGCATCGGTGCCACCGTGTTCGTGGCGGGCGACAGCTTCGACAATGCCACCAACACCACCCGCCTCGATGGCTATGTGGTGACCGATATTCGGGCGAGCTTTGGCCTTACCGAGCAGATCGAAATTTTCGGTCGGATAGAGAACCTATTCGACGAGCAGTATGAAACGATCTTCCGCTACGGCCAACCTGGTCGTGCGGTGTTCGGCGGCGTGCGCTACCGGATGTAATCGATGGTTCGGACGATCCCCGCGGCGCTGGCGTGCCTTTTGCTCTGTGCCTGTTCACAGGTGGCGGAGCGAGGAGCGGAGGCGCCGCGACGGATCGTCAGCCTCGACTATTGCGCCGACCAGTATGTCCTGAAGTTCGCGGATCGAGAGGATATCCTCGCGCTTTCGCCCGATGCGGGGAAGCGCTTCTCCTACATGCGGGCGGAGGCGGCAGGGATTCCCACGGTCCGTCCGCGCACTGCGGATGTTCTGGCGCTGCAGCCCGATCTGGTGGTGCGAACATATGGCGGTGGGCACGATATCGCCGACTTCATGCAGGAACCGGGCGTGCCGGTCGTGCAGATTGGCTTCCCCCAATCGATTGCCGAAGTGCGGGACGAAGTGCTGCGCGTGGGGACCGAACTGGATAAGCCGAATGAGGCCGCAGCACTCGTCGCCGAGATGGATCGGCGACTGAAGGCGCTGGCCGATCGGCCCAGTCCCCCTCGCGAAGTCCTCTACATGACACCCGCTGGTCTGACGGCTGGAGAAGGAACACTCGTGCATGAACTGTTTGTCGCGGCCGGCCTCAGGAATTTTCAGGACCGTGCCGGTTGGAACCCCCTTCCGCTCGAACGCCTCGCATACGAGCGCCCCGACCTGATCGCGGCTGCCTTTTTCGAAAGCGCGACCAACCATGTCGACAACTGGAGTGCGGCGCGCCATCCGGTGGCGCGGGCGCAGTTGCGCGAACTGCCGGTCGTCCCGCTGGAGGGGTCTTGGACCTCGTGCGGCGGTTGGTTCTTGCTAGACGCGGTCGAAGCTTTGGCGAAAGCGGGGGAGAACACGCGATGAATCGGCCGGTGTCCATCCTGCTGGCAAGCCTGATGGGTGCATTGGTCCTTTCGGTCGCGCTCGGATCGGTGCCCTTGCCTCTCGACCGGGTGCTCGCTGCTCTCGCATTTCAATCGAGTCAGGGTGACGAGCTGGTCGTCTGGCAAATCCGCCTGCCGCGCGCGCTCGCTGCCGCGTTCGTCGGCGCGGCACTGGGAATGAGCGGGGCAGCCCTGCAGGGCCTTCTGCGCAACCCGCTGGCCGAGCCGGGCATTCTCGGCGTGTCCGCCACTGCCGCGCTCTTCGCGACTTTCGTGCTTTATTTCGGTCTCGTGACCGCAGGCCCACTCGTCTTGCCTTTGGCTGCAGTTGCGGGTGCCCTGATCGCGACATTGCTGGTCGCGCTGGCTGCGATCCGCACCCGCTCCGTGGTCACGCTGATCCTGATTGGTGTCGGCCTCTCGAGTTTCTCGGCGGCAATCATGGCGCTGCTGATGAACCTTGCGCCCAACCCCTTCAGCCTTGCCGACATGGTCAACTGGATGCTCGGCACGGTGGACAATCGCAGCTTCGACGATCTTGTATTCGCGCTGCCCTTCATGGCGATCGGGGCGGTGGTGCTGCTCGCGTCGCGCCGGGGCCTGTCCGCACTCGCTCTGGGAGACGAGGCGGCCGAAGGAATGGGGTTGGACCTCAAGCGACAGCGGCTGGCGGTGATCATCGGTGCCGGGCTGGCGACAGGCGCCGCGGTGGCGTTGGCCGGTGCGATCGGTTTCGTCGGGATCGTCGCGCCGCATCTGGTGCGGCCCTTCCTGCGCTACGATCCGGCGCGCCTGCTGGTGCCATCGTCACTGCTTGGCGCGCTCATCCTCGTGCTGGCCGATATCGGCGTGCGGGTGCTCCCGACCGATAGCGAACTCAAGCTAGGCGTGGTCGCATCGCTCCTCGGCGCTCCGGTGTTCATCTGGATCGCCGCGCGACGGAAATTGGCATGAGCGTTCTGCAGACAAGCAATCTGAGCTATGCGGTGGACGCCATGCCGCTGGTCGTCGACGCTGGATTCTCACTGAGAACAGGAGAACTCATCGCGCTGATCGGTCCCAATGGGTCCGGTAAGACGACGCTGCTGCGCCTCGCGCTTGGGCTGTTGTCAGCCGATATGGGCGCGACGTCGATCGATGGCAAACCAATCGCTTCGCTCACGCCGGTCGAGCGTGCACGCAAGATGGCCTACCTGCCGCAGGCCCGTCCGCTGGTCTGGCCGCAACCGGTTCGCGACGTCGTTTCGCTCGGGCGGTTTGCCTATGGCGCGGCGCTGGGGCGACTGTCGGACAGCGACGAGGCGGCGGTTTCGCAGGCGATCAGCGCCTGCCATCTTGATGGTTTCGAAGAGCGGGCAGCGGATACCCTTTCGGGTGGCGAACTGGCCCGTGTGCATCTGGCGCGTGCGCTGGCTGCCGAGACACCACTCCTTATTGCCGACGAGCCGGTTGCCGCGCTCGATCCGCGCTACCAGCATCAGACGATGCGTTTGTTTGCCTCGATGGCGCGGGTCGGGCGCGGAGTGCTGACGGTAGTCCACGATCTCGATCTCACATTGCGCTATGCGACCCGAGTTCTCTGGATGCACGACGGGCGGATCGTCGCCGACGGTAGTCCGGCCGAGACATTCACGAGCGAGCGCTTGCGCAATGTGTTCGGGATCGAGGCGGAGATTGTTCGCAATGGCGCGCGTATCCGGCTCGACATCTTCGGCCCCGCCTAACGCAGGATGACTGGTCGCGCGATCATGCTTCAGGGCACTGGGTCGGATGTCGGCAAATCGCTGCTCGTGGCGGGGCTTTGCCGGATCGCACGGCGCCGGGGTGTCGATGTGGCACCTTTCAAGCCGCAGAACATGTCGAACAACGCGGCGGCCTGTCCCGGTGGAGGCGAAATCGGTCGCGCGCAAGCGCTCCAGGCACGTGCAGCGGGGCTGGAGCCGTCGACCGACATGAACCCCGTGCTCCTCAAGCCCGAAAGCGATCGGCGCGCGCAGGTCGTCCTGAATGGCAAAGCACTGCGCAGCGAGGAAGCGGCGGCGTATATGGCCAGCCGGGGAAGCCTTCTTCCCACTGTGATCGACGCGTTCTACCGGCTGAAAATGGCGCACGATCTCGTTATCGTGGAGGGTGCGGGCAGCCCGGCGGAGGTGAACCTGCGCAAGGGCGACATCGCCAATATGGGCTTCGCGCGCGCAGCCGACGTTCCCGTGGTGCTTGTTGGCGACATCGATCGCGGCGGGGTCATCGCCTCGCTGGTCGGCACCCGAGCCGTCATTGAGACCGACGATGCCGAGATGATCGCAGGCTTCGTCATCAATCGCTTCCGCGGCGACCAGGCCCTGTTTGAAGATGGCGTGCGTTTCATCGAAGACCGCACCGGCTGGCGAAGTTTCGGCATCGTGCCGTGGCTGCCCTGTGCTGCGCGGCTGCCCGCTGAAGACGCTGTGGTTCTTGGACAAGCGAAACCGAAACACGGGGCCATCCTAATCGCCGTGCCAATGCTGTCGCGGATCAGCAATTTCGATGACCTTGATCCGCTTCGTGCCGAGCCGGATGTAGAGGTCCGCTTCATTCCTCCCGGCCAGCCTTTCCCGCGCGATTCCGATGCAGTCATCCTCGCGGGCACCAAGTCGACCTTGGCCGACCTAGCAGTGCTGCGGAGTGAGGGGTGGGATCACGACATCATTGCCGCCTGGCGCACCGGCGCGCGCATCGTCGGCCTGTGCGGTGGCTTTCAGATGCTGGGCAATCGGATCGAGGACGCCGACGCCGCGGATGGATTGGCTGGGTCAGCGGATGGCCTGGGCCTGTTCGACATGAGGACGGCGATGACCCGCAAGAAAGTGGTTCGCCCCATCAGCGGGACCACAATCGCCGATCATGACGCGGTGACAGGATACGAGATTCATACCGGTCTTTCACAGGGGCCTGCGCTGGAGAATCCCTTCTCTCGCTTGGAAGACGGCGCTTTTGATGGTGCGATCGCGGCGGGCGGACGTTTGATCGGCACCTATCTTCACGGTGTGTTTGCGAGCGATGGTTTCCGTTCGCGTTGGCTCGAGCGATTGCGCAGCGGCCGGAACAGCACGCTCGACTACGAAGACAGTGTCGAAATTGCGCTGGATGAACTGGCCGATGGGATCGAAGCGGCCCTCGACGTAGATGCATTGCTGGCGCTTGCGCGGTGACCGCGGCATGGATCATGGTGGCAGGTCTTGCGATTGAAGCCGTGGTCGGCTGGCCCGAAGCGGTGGACAAGCGGATCGGGCATCCTATCCGCTGGTTCGGCTGGCTGGTCGAACGGACAGAGCGTCTGGGCAATCGCCAATCATGGAGCAGGTCGGCGCGGATCGCGACGGGCGGTTTTGTTGCTCTGTTTGTGGTGGCGCTTGCAGGCTGGATCGGTCTGGGCATCCAGCTGTTTCTGCCAGCCGGATGGCTAGGGCTAGCCCTGATGGCCCTCATCGCCTCCAGCCTGATTGCAGCGCGCTCGCTGCACGATCACGTCGCGGATGTCTCCGAGGCGTTCGACGCTGCGGGGATCGCTACTGCGCGGTATTCGTTGAGCCGCATCGTCGGACGTGCGACCGTTGACTTGGACGAGCCCGCCATCGCCCGCGCCGCCATCGAAAGCCTCGCCGAGAACACTTCGGATGGCGTCACCGCACCCTTGTTCTGGGGCGCGCTGTTCGGCTTGCCGGGGCTGTTTGCCTACAAGGCGATCAACACGCTCGATTCGATGATCGGCCATCGCAATGCGCGCTACGAAGCGTTCGGCAAGGTAGCCGCCCGGCTCGACGATCTTGCCAACCTGATCCCTGCACGCCTGACGGGCATTCTTTTCGCGCTCTGTGCCGGTTCGGGCCGGGCTATACAGGTCATGTTTCGGGACGCCGGCAGGCACCGTTCTCCCAATGCAGGGTGGCCGGAGTCGGCGATGGCGGGAGCGCTCGGCATCAGGCTGTCGGGCCCGCGGACCTATGGCGAAACGACGAGTAACGAGCCTTGGCTAAATTCAGGAGCAAGAGACCCATCTGGAGCCGATATTCGCCACGCCTTGGAACTCTATCGGAGGGTGGTGATCGCCATAGCGTTCATCCTGGCTCTGCTGGGTTGGGCCAACCTGACATGATCGATTCGAACCTCGTGTCAGGCCATGGCGGACGGATCGACGCGATGGCACGCGCATTTCCCGGCGCACCTCTGCCATGGATAGACCTGTCGACCGGTATCAATCCGTGCCCTTATCCGTTGCCATCGATCTCATCCGATGCATGGGAGCGCTTACCGGGCGAGGCGGCGCGCGCTCTCTGCGAAAGCACCATGGCAAAGTCGTTCGGATGCCATCCGTCTTTTTGCCGCGCGGTCGCCGGAACGGAAGTCGTCATCCGCCAGCTACCCTCGATCCTACGTGCTCAGAGCGTAGCCGTGCGCGCTCGCAGCTATGCAGATCATGCGGAAAGCTGGCGACTGGCGGGGGCGAAGGTGGTCACGCATTCCGATCCCTTGGCATTGGCCGGGGAGGCTGATGTCGTAGTAATCGTGAACCCCAACAACCCCGATGGGCATCGTTGGCCCGTCGAAGCCATTGAGGCAGCGCGCGCCGAACTCGCCCGACGTGGCGGCTGGCTGATCGTCGACGAAGCTTATGCCGATCTCGATCCCACGCTCAGCGCGGCTTCCTTTGCTGGCCGGCCGGGACTTATCATCTTGCGATCATTCGGGAAGTTTTTCGGGCTCGCAGGCGTGCGCTTGGGTGCCGTTCTGGCTGCGCAAAAAATCTTGTGCAGCATCGAAGATCGCCTCGGTGGATGGGACGTCTCAGGCCCTGCGCTGGAGATCGGTGCCGCAGCCTATGCAGACCATGAGTGGCAAGCGGCCACACGCGAAAATCTTGCTCAGCGGACGCTGGAGATGCGCGCTCTTATCGCTAGCTCGGCGTTGGACGATATTGGCGGAACCGACCTGTTCCGGTTTGCCAGGGCACCGGACGCGAATGTGCTCTGGCGGCAAGTTGCAGAACAGGGAATCGCCGTGCGCCGTTTCGTCGGGGATTCGCATCACCTCCGCATTGGATTGCCGGCCGACACGATCGCGATTTCACGGCTTGCGAGAGGGCTCAACCCTTGAGACGAAAGGCCAGTCCAGCAACTACAAGGTCGACCGTGTCGGAAATCTCCGCGAGCCGCTGGTTAAGCCGTCCCTGTTCGTCGCGAAAATCGCGCGCGAGCCGATTTTCCGGGACAATGCCCGAGCCGACTTCGTTGCTAACCAGCACGACATTCGTCTTAGCCCGCGCAATACTCTCGACCAGCGCGTCAACTTCCCTGCCGGTGTCGAGTTCGGCCAGCATCACGTTCGAGAGCCACAAGGTGCAGCAATCGACGAGCACAGTGCCTTCGTTGACCGACGTAATCGCACGAGCGAGTTCGATCGGTGCCTCGATTGTGTGCCAGAAGTCGGCACGTTCCTCGCGATGCTGACGGATACGCTCGGTCATTTCATCGTCATACGCCTGCGCGGTGGCGATGAACTTGTGAGGTCCCTCCATGCCGCCGCATATCGAAAGAGCATGGCGGCTCTTGCCCGATCGAGCACCACCGAGAATCAGATGAACCGTGCTCATAGAGTGAAGCCCTCGACCCTTCGCCTCGCAGCGGCCTGTATCACGGCTCGCCTTTGGTCAGGTGACATTGCGGACCACTTCACAATCTCATCGAGCGTCCGGCCACAGCCCGTGCAGACATTTCCGTTTGCCGACAGTCGACATATCTTCCGACATGGCGATTGCGGGTCCTCAATGGTCGTTGCAGGCATGCGAATGGCCCTAACTCGTGTTGCCCGGGCTGGCAAAAGTGAACGGAGCTTTGCGGTAAGCGGATGATGAGGCGACTTGTCAGCTACGAAGACCTTCTCTCATGCATGACGCGAGACGAGAGGGATTATCATGCCACGCTCGACTGGAAAGCGTTGCTGGACCTCTCTCCAATTCTAAAGCTACGCCGGAAGGAAGCGCGCGCTTCGCTGCGGAGATACTTGACCGGATTGCATGGTGCTAAGTGGGAGATCGATGCCGTTCATTTTCTAATCCGCAGTCAGATCGACGAACAGGCACTGAAGTCAATCACAGCCGATATTGCCGACACTTTAGAGGCGATTGCAGCGAGGGCCATGACGCCGAAAGAGGTTTGCAAGGCGCTGAATATTACCAATCAGGAACGATTGCGGTGGACCAAGAATGGTTGTCTTAAAACATCAGGGATTGTGAGCTTTAAAAAGGCCAACACCGTAAGCATATCCACTTACTCTGCTCATGTAATTAATGAGTTGACGAAAGACCATGGTCTAATTGAAGGTTGGCGAAGGAAAGACTATGATAGCCGAAAATCTTAGCCACTAGGCTACCCCTTTTTGGTTTGCATGGGTGCAATCTGGTCAGAATCCGTGATCGAAGCATGCCGCAGATTTGCACTACAACGCGGTCGGCAGCTTTCACATTTAAGGCAGTCAAAAGCGGACCGACGGCTAGCGGCTCAAAACCCAGGCATCATCCCGCTAATATGCTGTTCCCAGATCGTGAGCTCGCGGGCCTTGGGATCACTGCCCACCTGCTAGCGATGAGATAAATCAATTTCTAAGACTTGATCGCTATCAGAGCGAGGTGGACGCATCCGGACATCCTGCCGCGCTGACAGAAAGCGCCCGCTTGGCAGCGTTGGCCGACCTGGCGATTCTCGATACGGACTCCGAGCGAGAGTTCGACGCAATCACCAAGGTAGCAGCCTCAGTTCTTGGCGCGTCTAGCGCAGCGGTAAGCCTGATCGACAGGGACCGACAGTGGTTCAAGTCCCGGCATAATATCGATTTTTCCGAAACCCCGCGCGATATTGCATTCTGCGACGAGGTCGTGGCGCGTCGGGACCCTCTTGTGGTTCTCGACGCATTGGAAGACGAAGTGTTTTCCACAAACCCATTGGTCATCGGTGGACCGAAAATCCGATTCTATGCTGGAACGCCGCTTTTCCTGAGCTCCGGACACTGCATCGGCAGCCTCTGCGTAATCGATGATCAACCTCGTCGGAATTTCGGGGAGTTTGAAATTCGACTGCTGAGGGAATTGGCGTCGGTCGTGGAGGAACTGATCGAAGCTCGCCAAGCGCGGACACGGGCGGACATCGCCGCGGGGGTAGTCGCTTCCACCCCTGATGCGGTTCTTGCTACCAACCGCTCAGCCCGGATCGTCTATTGGAATCAGGCGGCAGAGCGCATGTTTGGCTGGTCTCTAAAAGAGGCCCTTGGCCAGAACGTCAAACTGATTATCCCGCAATCGTTTCACCCAGGCCATCAGGACCGCTTCGAAGCGGCCGCAAATGGCGGCCCTACCCGCTTGGTCGGAAAGTTCGTCGAACTCGAGGCGGAGCGGAAAGACGGCGCCAACTTCCCGATTGAGCTCTCGCTTGCTCCCTGGGGTGATGGAGCTCACGGCGGATTCGCGGCTATTGTTCGGGACATCACCAAGCGAAAAGCTCTTCAAGCAGATCGCGACGGCAGTAAGAAGTTCTTGGATGCGGTTGTGTCCAACCTTCCATCGATGCTTTTCGTCAAAGACGCCACAACGCATCGCTACCTGCTCGTAAACAGGAAAGCCGAAGATCTTGTCGGACGATCGGCCGAGAGTATGGTTGGCAGGGATGATTTCGAACTCTTCCCATCCCGCGGTGCCGCATTCAAGAAGAACGACGCCATAGCCGTGGCGAGCGGCAGGCCGGAACAAACGGAATCCACCTTCGAGCGCGATGACGGCTCTATCGTGGACATTAGGACGACGCGCGTTCTGATCGATGGTCCGGATCGACCGGGTCAGTATCTTCTAGGTCTGTCGGAGGATGTCACCGAAATCCGTCTGTCCGAGGCGGAGCGTTGGAGGCTCGCACATTACGACGCTTTGACCGGGCTTTTGAACCGAGCCAGTTTTCTCGACCGAGTCAATGAGCTCATTACCGCGGGAGCTCCCTTCGCCATTCTCAACGTCGATCTCGATCGGTTTAAGTCGGTCAACGATCAGTTCGGCCATGTCGCCGGAGACGAAGTGTTGAAGCTCGTCGGCAATCGGATCGGCGTACTCGCCGACGAACATACGCAGGTTGCCCGTATTGGCGGTGACGAGTTCGTATGTCTGCTTACCGGGCCGGACTTGCGTTACCGAGCGCGCAGTATCTCCGAAGCGTTGATCAACAGTGTTCGTTTACCATTCTCGGCGGGTGGGGTTACCGCTCACATTGGCGCATCGATCGGGGTCGTCGTCCATCCGGACGATGGCGAGTGCCTTGAAACGCTTCGCCAGCATGCCGACCTGGCGATGTATCGGTCGAAGCTGGAGGGCAAAGGTGAGCCATGCTTCTTCGATGATGCGATGGATACGGCAGAGCGTGATCGGCGTAAGCTCGAAATCAATTTGCGAGATGCCGTCGAAGATGAAAAAATCGATGTCGCATTTCAGCCTATAGTCGATGCCTCGACCGGTGCGGTTAGCAGTTGCGAGGCGCTTGCGCGATGGACGGAACCCGACTTGGGTCCGGTGTCGCCGGACGTGTTTATATCAGTGGCTGAAAATTGCGGCCTTATCGATGCGCTTGGAGAGCAAATACTGCGGCAGGCATGTCACGAAGCGAGTAAGTGGCCCGACCATATCAAGGTCGCTGTAAATCTCTCTCCGAGACAGTTCTATTCGGGTAAGCTCGTCGATACTGTTCTCGCCGTCCTCAAAGACACAGGCCTTGCAGCTGATCAATTGCAGCTGGAGGTTACCGAGAACCTTGTCATTCAGAACCCGGGAGAAGCCTTCTCTCAGCTTGCGCAACTCAAAGAAAACGGCGTCCAAATCTCGATCGACGATTTCGGGGTAGGCTATTCCTCGCTGAGCTACTTTCAGTCGTTTCAATTCGACAAGGTCAAGATCGACAAGTCGTTCGTCGCCGAGGTCGAAGGCTCGCGCGCCGCCAAGGCGATCGTAACCGCGGTGACGTGCTCCCCTGAAATGTGACCGGTTTTTGGTAGAGTCCGACGCAAAGGAGTCGGACGAGAATGAAGCGAAGCAGGTTCAGCGAAGAGCAGATCATCGCGGTTTTGAAGGAACAGGAGGCTGGGATGCCGACGGCAGAGGTGTGTCGTCGTCACGGCATCAGCTCCGCCACGTTCTACAAGTGGAAGTCGATGTTCGGCGGGCTGGAAGTGTCGGATGCCCGGCGGCCGCGCACGCTCGAGCAGGAGAATAGCCGGCTGAAGAAGCTGCTGGCCGAGGCGATGCTCGACAATGTCGTGTTGAAGGATCTGGCATCAAAAAAATGGTAACGCCCGGCGCGAAGCGGGAAGCCGTCGCCCATGCCCGTGAACAGCACGGGCTGAGCGAGCGTCGGGCGTGCAGTCTGGTCGGCGTAAGCCGCAGGGTGATCCGTTACGAGCCTACGAGGCCGGATGACGGGGCGCTGCGGCAACGGTTGCGCGAGCTGGCGGCGGAACGTCGCCGGTTCGGCTATCGCCGCCTGGGCTACCTGCTGGCGCGGGAAGGCATGAGGCCCAATCACAAGAAACTGCTGCGGATATACCGCGAAGAAGGGTTGCGGGTCCGCCGCCGTGGCGGGCGCAAACGGGCGCTGGGCACGCGCAGACCAATGGTGCTGCCGGATGGGCCGAACCAGCGGTGGTCGCTCGACTTCGAATCCGACAGCCTGATCTGCGGTCGGCGTTTCCGCATACTATGCGTGGTCGATGACTTCTCACGGGAATGCCTGGCGCTGGTGGCCGACCCATCGCTCTCCGGTGCGCGGGTGGCTCGTGAACTGACCAGCCTGATCGGCCTTCGCGGCAGGCCTCACACAGTGGTCAGCGACAACGGGACGGAATGACCTCGTCAGCCATCCTGCGCTGGTCGCAGGAACGGCGGATCGAGTGGCATTACATCGCACCGGGCAAGCCGATGCAGAACGGCTTTGTGGAGAGGTTGGCCTTTGGCCAGCTTCGCTTCCAATGGCCGTTTGCGGGACGAATGCCTCAACGAGACGCTGTTCACCTCGCTGGCGGCACGACTACAACACGGTCAGACCACACTCGAAAATGGGCGGGAAGACCCCCGCCGAGATCGCCGGCGAACGTGTCTGGGGGCATGCCCCCAGACACGTTGCCATCCCATCAAACATCAATCATGAAGGAGCGAGACTCTACCTCTGAATGGTAACAATCAGGGGAGCACGTCACGAACTCTGCCTTTCGTTGTTGAAAGGGAAGTTATCCGACAACACCTAAGCAATCGACGGGGGCGACGAGCGCATTTCTACCCAGCTCTTATGCTGCATTCCGACCCTACTCAGGCGGCCAGCCTCGCGGTATTACGACCCTCACGCTTCGCGACATACAAAGCCTGATCAGCTCGTTGAAGGAGGTTCTCGCCGGATTCGCCGACAGTCAACTGCGCTATTCCGATGCTGACGGTCACCGCGGGAGTATATCCACCAGTCTCAATGGCATTCCGCACGCGTTCGGCGACGGACATTGCCGTTTCCGCAGTAGTGTCGGGGAGGACGACGACGAACTCCTCACCGCCGAACCGACCTACGAGATCATGCGCACGTATCGCTCCAGCGGCAGTCGCAGCGACCCGCTTGAGGACTTCATCGCCCGCCTGGTGCCCATAGGTGTCGTTGATACGCTTGAAATGGTCGATGTCGAACAGAGCGATGGACAACGGTTGCCGCTCCCGACGGGCGGTCAGAACCGCTTGGACAAGATCCGAAGTGACCCGGCGCCGGTTTGCGATACCGGTCAGTTGATCCGTTTCCGCGATGATCTTTGCCGCTCGCGCCGCTTCTTCAGCACGCGTCCGAGCTTCGACGATCGCGGCCTCGCGCGAAACCTGCATCGTGATATCGTGGACGATGCCGAACAGCCCGAACGTCCCGTCGCCGCAATGATCGTCTATTTCGCCGCGCGAGCGCACATGACGGATTTCCCCGTCCGGCCGTATGATGCGAGCGGTGAATTCGAATCCCCGGCGGTTACCGATCGCTTCTTCGAGGCTTGCAGTTACGATGCCGCGATCGTCGGGGTGATAGGCGTTTATCGCATCTTCGAGGATCGGGGGGACCTCTCCTTCGATGCCGAAGATATTGAAAACCTCTTGTGACCAGCGGACCTCCTCTGTCGAGACGTCCAGCCACCAATGGCCGAGACTCGCTGTCTCCTCAGCAAGCTCCAGCAGCCGTTTTTCCTCTTCCAGCCGGTCAAGGATACGATCTCGGGACGCCAGCAGGGCTGCGATGGGGAGCGCGGCGGCGAACAAGATCAGGAGATAGAATTGCAGATAAAGGCTCTTAGCCAGCGGACCGCTACCGAAAAGCATCTGTGCCGGCGACCAAGTGTCCAGCGTCAGGGTTCCGATGGTCGCCACGATAAGAACGCCACCGGCCGCTCCCAATGGACCGAGTCTGGCCGCTGCAATGAGGACGACGAGCATCGGTAGGAAGAGAATAGGTGCGCCCGGCTGCCAGAATACCGCGCACGATACCGCTGTCACCAGACCAAAGATGCCGGCGGCTTCGAACGTGCGGGCGTTACTGGCAGGAGGCCCATTCCTTCCGATCGCTTTTACGCCGATGATGATGAGTGGTGTCAGGATCAAGATCCCCAAGAGATCGGTCGAGAACCACGAGAACCAGAACTCGCTTGAGGGTTTCGAAACGGCTGCTACCGCTATCGCTGAACTAAGTGCGCATCCCGCCAAGGCCGCGATGCAGAACCACAAGAGATCACGTGGTTGGGCAAACGATATCCGGCGCTTGAGTGTGGTTGAGAGAACCGATCTAATCGCGACTGGTTCAACCATATTGGCAATGGTGAAAGCGACCGAAATCAGCGGACTGTTCCCGAAGATGAGGTTGGCAGCAAAGCTCGCCACTGCCGCAGCGGCGACATGCCGTTTCAATTCGGTTTCAGGGCGCACAAGAAGAACCGCCAGCAGAAGGCCGCTTGCTGGCCACGAGATGGCGACGCCGCCGCTACCTCCGACCAGTTGGAGGGTGATCGTTACGGCGAGGAAATAGATCGCACCGGTGATGAGAGGTAGCAGATTCGCGGTCGTCCGAAGGTATGTTCGATCGTGTGCCATCGGGTGACGTTAGGGGTGAATGGTTAACGCGTGTTTACCATAACGAACTTCGCGGTCCCAAACTGAGAGCTGCTCCCCCGCCCCTCAATGAACTTCGGCTTCGACGAGGCGGAGCAGGCGTTGGGGATCGTAGGGCTTCGGCAGGAACATTGCGCGCGCAGGCAGCTCTTCCTTCCTGATGGGCACCGCCCCTGACATTACGAACAACACGGTCGGAGGATACCGATCCCGCACGTAGTGTGCGAGCCGAATGCCATCCATTTCTCCCGGCATTTGTACGTCGGTGAGCACCACGCGGATATCCGTGCGTTCTTCGAGGACGGCTATTGCCCGCTCGGCGTTCGGCACATCGAACACGCGCCAGCCGGCGTCGAGGAAATAGTCGACCAGATCGAACCGGATGATCGCTTCGTCCTCCACGATGAGGATGATCTTCGTGCCGATCGGCTTGCTCTGACCCACGATCAATTCCTAGCTGCGACTGCGGCGTCCGTAAGCCGCGCTTCGAGTTCGAATACCAAACCCTCGGGACGATAATCGGTTTCGGCCTTTCCGCCGAAATACGATCGCATGGACCGGTCGATGAGCGCAGAACCGAAGCCCTTACGCTCGGGTGGAACCACCGGCGGTCCGCCTTCCTCACGCCAGATCAGCGTAAGAATGGCATCCTCACCGCTGCCCTCGATCGTCCATTCGAGCGTCACTTTGCCGGTCTCGTTCGAAAGCGCGCCGTATTTGGCGGCATTGGTCGCAAGCTCATGGAGCGCCAGTGCGAACGCGACGGTAAGTTCGGGCTTCAGAGTGACCTGCGGGCCATCGATCGTGATACGCTCACCGATTTCTGCATGGGGTGCGAGGGCACCCGTCGCGACCTCGCGTAGGTCCGCCGAGCGCCAAGAGGAGCCGGTAAGCACGTCCGTTGCAGCGCCAAGGGCAGTGAGGCGCGAGCCCAAGCTCTGCGCCGCGCTTGCCGTATCCGTAGCACCGCGTAGCGTTTGCTGAGCGACCGACTGGACGACGGCGAGCACGTTTTTCAGCCTGTGCGCCAGTTCACCGTTCATGAACCGCATGTCCTCCTCGGCCCGCTTGCGCTCGCGGTGGTCGCGGGTGACGGTTCCGTATCCAATCAGCGCAGCGTTTGCGTCGACGATGGGAAAGACAGAATAGAGGACCGGGATGAGTTCGCCTGTCCCGAAGTGCTTGAATGCGAGTTCGCCTTCCCAATGCCCCTCCCGCTCGACGGCGGGAAGAACCTCTTGCGCGACTTTTTCGATCTGCTCGGAGGGGAAGAAGTCGGCAATGACCAGCTCGGTGACGTCGGCCCCTTCGAGCCCTACCATCCGCCGTGCTGCATCATTGACATAGAAGACCTTGCCATCGAGTGCGGCCATGCCAACGAAATCGGTGCTGTTCTCGATCAGCCGGACGAATCTGTCGCGATCCTCCTCACTGGCGCGCAAGTCGGTGATGTCGCGCGACACCGACAGGATGCGATCGACTTCGCCGTTCTCGTCGCGGATCGGGCTGACCGCGACATGCCACCACTTGGTCGTTCCGCCCATCGTATCGGCCTGACCGATGAAGCTATGGGGTTCGCCGCGCCCGGCGCTTTCGACTGCCAACCGCGCTTCTTTGTGACCGGGGCCCGACCAGAAATCGGGCCATGGACACCCGGCGATCGCGTTGAAGTCGCTGACCTCCATCACGCGTTGTCCGCCTTCACTCATGAAGGTCAGGCGACCTTCGAGATCCAGCACCTTGAAGCAGTCGGTCGATGCGCCGAGGACGTTGGACAGGAAGGCTTCACTGGCCCTCAGTTCCGCGAGCGCCGCATCGCGCTGCCGCTCTGCAATGACGTTCTGCGTCGTCTCCATCGTGACGTTGAGCAGTCCGGCAACGGCACCGCTTTCGTCGCGGATGGGCGAGTAGGAGAACGTCCAGAACGTTTCCTCGACATAGCCGTTACGGGTCATCGACAGCGGCATGTCCCGGAAACTGTTCGTCTTCCCGGCAAATGTGGAATCAACCAGGGGCTCGATCTCGTCCCATATCTCCGGCCATACCTGCGCGAAGGTAAGCCCGAGCGCTTCGGGATGGCGTGAACCTAGGATCGGCACGTAGGCGTCGTTGTATAGGAAGACGCGTTCGGATCCCCACGCGATGCACATGGCGTGGCCGGATCCCAACATGATGTCGACAGCGGTGCGCAGCGATTGCGGCCAATCCTCGACCGGTCCAAGAGACGTCGGTGACCAGTCGTGGATTCGCACGCGCTCAACCATATCTGCTGACCGTTCTTCGTCGAGCACCGACTCTAAGGTGGCTACCTGGTCGTGCATCTTTTGATTTCCGCCCGTTGACCTCGTGAGATGCTCGAAGTCAATCAATGGGATAAGCGTAATGCCGTAATTCCAAAAGGACAATCGCGAAGCCGTAGACCTGAACCGATTTGCCCCGCTCGTAGCGGCGAAACTTGGACGCCTCGGTCCCATGTCATCGGATCACTGTGCGCATCCCGTCAGGGAGACGAATAGACCGACGTGCCGACGCCGTCCGCAATCTCCATTTCAGGAAAGGCATCCACGCAGCGCTGCGCGTCTTCGAGCGTTCGAAAGTGGAGGGCCATGCCCTGTCCGAAAAGGACGCTCGCCGAATGCATGGCGTATCGGTTCTCGCCCAGCTCGTTCCGCAGCCAGATTGCCAGCCGATCGATGGTCGCGCCCAAACCGGACTGCGGCACGCGGAACTTCACTCTGATGGGATAGGCGAGATCGTCGGTCTTGGACTGTAGGCGGGTGCGGCGGACCATGCGTCCGGCGTTGGCATCAGCCGCTAAGTCGGAGCAAGCGGTTTGTTCCTCGTTCGTTCTGGACGTTGACAAGGCCGCGCGCCGTGTTCAGCACCAGTGGATGTTCAACCTCTACCGCTTGACGAAGAACGGCGGCGAGGTCGCCCAATGGTTCGACGCCGTCGATACGACCGCTGGCGCCAATGTCGTCGAGCAGGTCTATCCGGGCTATCCCGGCCTGGTCGTCGTGGACGGCGGAATTCGTTCGATGGTCTGGGGATTTCCACTCGCGCAGACGAGCAGGAAGACGGGCAGGCCGCTCAAGCCCAAACCGGTGAACAACACCCGTGCGGACAAACTCGACACGTTCTTCTGGCGTGACAGCTTCGAAGAGCGACGCTGCCTGATACCGCTCGAAGCGTTCGCTGAAGCCGAAGGGGAGCGCGGTAAGATGACACGGACGTGGATCACGCTGCCAGACCGGGAGTTGTTTGCCGTTGCCGGGATATGGCGGGAAAGCGAGGAGTGGGGGCGGAGCTATTCGATGATCATGACGGACGCTAACCAGCAGATGTCATCAGTCCATGATCGGATGCCAGTCGTTCTTCGTGGACCTGAGCAATGGCGGCGATGGCAGAGCGGATCGACGGAGGAAGCCAGATCAATATGCATCCCATACGACGGCGAGCTTTGCATTGATCGCACGCCGGAACGATGGGCAGGATAGGCCTCAACTTTTAAGCGCCCCAATCACTTGGAATTTTGGCAAAGGATCGCCGACGGCTCCTTGGTCGCTAATTTTTTGGTGCCGGACCGGCAAACCCGATCTTCTCGACGGACGGAAAAGGCTGCGTCGGATCAGGTCCTCGTTACGGCCAGCCGCACTATCCGGCAACGGAAAGGCGCCGTCCCTCCGTGATGCGTGCGAGTCAGATCTCGAGTAGGTGGGATCGCCGCTTGCGAATTGCTCTGCAGCGTTACGGAGGCCCACGAATGGTCGTATCCATGTTCCCCCTTCGCCCACTGCCTGGACGCGGTGCGCCATCTACACTTGCAAGAGCACAAGCATGCGGCTCGATAGCGAAGTAAATTCGATCACTACACAGCGGGAAATCTGCGCGGCCTACGTGGCAAGCCAGAGCTATCGCGGCTGGGTAGGCCTTGAACGCTGTTACAACGACGGGGGCCAGTCCGGAAGTGGCCTCGAGCGCCCCGCCCTCGCCGCGCTGATGCGCGACATCGAGGCAGGCGAAATCGACCTCGTGATAGTATACAAGGTTGATCGTCTCACTCGCAGCCTCCTCGACTTCGTCAGACTGATCGAGATGTTTGATCGACGGGGCGTGGCGCTGGTTTCGGTTTCGCAGGCCTTCGACACGTCAGACAGCATGGGACGGACGACCCTCAACGTCCTGCTGACGTTTTCTAAGTTCGAGCCCGAGACGATCACCAATCGGGTTCGGGATTCCATTTGCAACCGCAAGCGCCATGGCCGGATCCATGGACGCTTGGCTCCCTTTGCCTACGACTACGATGACGGCGAACTGGTCGTAGTAGAAGAGGAGGCGGAGATCGTCTGCTTCATGTTCGCAACCTTTCTGGAACGCGGCACTTACACCGCGGTCATGACCGCAGTCCGCGATGCACACCAACCTTTGCATACCTGATGCTTTCTTCCGGCGTTCGATCACAGGCATTGCATTCGCGAGGGTGTAAGATATCAGACGAAGGGCTGGTGCTACAAGGTGCTACAAAAGGTGATTGGCTGTCGTCTTTTTTGCCTTGTAAGTCATTGATTTTGCGAGCTCACTCAGTTTAGTGACCCCTCCCGTAGGGGTCACCACCCACTCCCAAATCCTCACGCCCGCCCCACAAGGTTCGCAACCTGCTGGATCGCGAGCACCAGGAACAGGAGCGCCGAACCCGCCAGCGTGGCATTTGCCAGCCAGCCATTGCGCGCCGCGGCGGGGACGCGATCCGAATTGTTGAGGATCAGGAGCGTGATGGCCAGAAACGGCATGAACAGCGCGCCGAACGCACCGTAGACGATCACCAGCAGAAACGGGCGGTCGGCGAACAGCAGCAGCATGGGCGGGAAGGTCAGCCAGGCGAGATAGAAGCGGTAAGCCCCGCTGCCTTCGCGGCCTCCTTCATCGCTGCCGCCCTCATCGCTCGCAGCGGCGCATTTGAGCTGATACCACCAGTCGGAGAAAAACAGGCTCATCCCCTGCCACACGCCCAATAGCGAGGACAGCGACGTGGCCGCGAAGCCGAGCAGGAACAGGACCGCCACGATCGTGCCGAACCGCTCTGACAGCACCTCGGACAAGCCGAGCAGGCCGCGATCGCTGTCTTCCAGCGCTATTCCGACGGAATACAGCAATTCCGCACCCACGATCAGCATGGCCACGACGAACAGGCCGGTGACGATGTATGCGAGCGCGTTATCGGTCCGCATCATCGGCACCCATGGAAGGCCGCGCCAGCCCTTGGCCTGCGTCCAATATCCATAGGCCGCCGTCGTGATCGTGCCGCCGACTCCGCCTATCAGGCCGAGCGTGTAGAAAAGCGAGCCTTCGGGCAGATCGAATGTCAGTCCTGCGGCCATATCGCCGAGGTTCGGTGCGACCAGGATCGCCAGCCCGACCATGATGACGAACATGAAGCCGACCAGCCACTTCATCACGATCTCGAACGTCTCGTACCGATTGAAGAACACGAAGATGAAGCCGAACAGCCCCGCTGCGATAGCCCACGCGCGCAAGGGTATGGCGGGAAAAAGCGCGGCGAGCGGCAGGGCCGTCGCGCTCATCGCCGTCGCTCCGTAGATGAAGCCCCAGATGATGACGTAGATCCCGAAATACCACGCCGCCCATCGCCCCAGCGATCGCCACCCTGCGAGAATCGTGGACCCGGTGGCGAGGTGGTAGCGCGCCGCGCCTTCCGACAGGGCGATCTTGACCACGCAGCCCAGGATCGCCGCCCACAGCAGCGCATAGCCGAAGCGCGATCCCGCAATCAGCGTCGCGACAAGATCGCCCGCACCCACACCGGTCGCGGCCACCACGATACCGGGGCCGATATGGCGCCACATCCTCGCCCGCTCGGGCGGCGGATCCGTCAGCTCGCCATCGCTCATACCTTTTCCCCCCGAATGGCCTCCCGCATCCGATAGCGCAAGCGAGCGCCGGTGGACAATCTATCGTCGGCAGCATGCTTCCAGCCGGGCCGTCATGGCGAGGCTGGTCAGGCGGGCACCGGCTCGCTAGAGGCGCGCGTGTATGGGCGATCGCACGAGCTTCCCCTGGCCCGCAGCCGGTCTCGCTTTGGCAGCGGGTATCGTCATGATCGTAAGCGGAGCCGGCGTCGCGCTCGCTTTCGCCGTCACGCTCCTGTGGATGGGCACGCTGTGGATGGTCGGCTCCCCCGCCCCGCCGCCCAGCGCCGGTGTGGAGCAGGAGGCGATGTCAGCCGAACGGATGGGGGAATTGTTCGAATTTTCCGATTCGCCCATCATCGTGACTCGGCGCAACCGCGTCGCCGTGGCGAACCGCGCCGCGCGCAAGCTGCTCGGCCCGCACATCATCGAACAGGATGTGCGCATGGCCCTGCGCCAGCCCGAAGCGATCTCCCTGATCGATCGCGACACGGACGGGTTTGCCGTCATCCGCGGGCTCGCGCGGCGGCAGGATATCTGGCGGATCAATCGCAAGACGCTCGAAGGCGGGATGGCAGTCATCGAATTCGTCAACCGCACCGCCGAGGCCGATACGGCGCGCGCACACACCGATTTCGTCGCCAATGCCAGCCACGAACTGCGCACGCCGCTGGCCTCGATCCTCGGCTATGTCGAAACCTTGCAGGACGATGCCGACGATCTCGATCCCGCAATGGCCAAACGATTCCTCGGCACGATCGAGCGCGAGGGGCGGCGGCTGCAGGATCTGGTCAGCGATCTGATGTCCTTATCGCGTATCGAGGCGGAAAAGGACGATCTGCCTTCCGACCCTATCGACTTCACCGCTTTGGTGCGGCGTGCGGCACTGGACGCAGCCGGACCTGAACGAACGGCGCGCCTGGCCATAGAGACAGAAACGGATTTCACTGTTTGCGGCGATGTCCAGCAACTCGAACAATTGGTGCGGAACCTCGTCGATAATGCGCTGAAATACGGTGGCGAGGATACGCCGGTTTCGATCCATCTGCAGCCGCAGGGTTCCAAACGCGTGCGCCTGACCGTTGCCGATCAGGGGGAAGGCATTGCACCGGAACACATCCCGCATCTCACGCGCCGGTTCTATCGCACCGATCCGGGCCGCAGCCGCGCTTCGGGAGGGACCGGCCTGGGGCTGGCGATCGTCAAACATATCGTGGAACGCCATCGCGGAAGGCTCGACATAGAGAGCACTCTGGGCGAAGGGACACGGGTTGCGGTGCTGCTGCCGATCGAAAACGAAGCCGAAGATGAAGCGTGAGCCACGCGGTATCAAAGGCTTGCTCGGTCAGGGCTCCGATGAAGTCACGCGGTTGTCGCAATCCTGTAACACAATTTCGCTCTTGGACCGGCACGATACTCCCTGAAGGAACTCGAATCATGATCAAGAGCAGCCGCCTGGCGTTTGCCGCCCTTTCCGTTCTCGCCCTTTCCGCCTGCGGTGATGCCGCAGGGGGCGGCGGATCGCGCGAATCGATCCGTGCGGTCGGTTCGTCCACCGTCTTCCCCTTCGCCAAGCTGGTTTCGGAAAGCTTCGTGCGTTCCAACCCGGAATACCCCTCGCCCATCATCGAGGCGACCGGCAGCGGCGGCGGCATCCAGCTGTTCTGCAGCGGCGTCGGCGCGGACAAGCCGGACATGGCCAACGCTTCGCGCCGCATGAAAGCGAGCGAGTTCGAGACCTGCCAGCAGAACGGCGTGACCGAGATCACCGAATTGCAGGTCGGCCTGGATGGGATCGCCTTCGCTTCGGCGCAGGGCGGGATCACCATGAACCTGACGCCCAAGATCGTGTACGAGGCGCTCGCCGCGAACCCCTATGGCGAAGAGCAGACCAATCGCACGTGGTCCGATGTCGATCCCTCGCTCCCGAACGAGCCGATCCTGGTCTACGGTCCGCCCTCCACTTCCGGCACGCGCGACGCGCTGGCCGAGCTGGTGCTCGAAGTCGGCTGTGACACCAATCCGGAAATGGAAGCGCTCAAGGACAGCGACGAGGACCAGCATGCCCGCATCTGCACCGAAGTGCGTTCGGACGGCGCCTATGTCGATCAGGGCGAGCAGGACAATCTGATCGTGCAGAAGATCGAGAACAATCCGCGCGCCGTGGGCGTTTTCGGCTACAGCTATCTGGAAGAAAACGCGGACAAGGTGCAGGGCCTGTCGATGAACGGGGTCGAACCGACCTACGAAAACATCTCCAGCTTCGCCTATCCCGGTGCCCGTCCGCTCTATGTCTATGTCAAGAACGCCCATCTCGATGCCATTCCGGGCCTGCGCGCCTATCTGGCCGAATGGGGCAAAATGTGGTCGCGTGGCGGACCGCTTGCCGATATCGGGCTGGTCGCTTCGCCGGATGACGTGATGGCGCGCAACACGCAGGCGCTGACGCAATTCCCGACCCTGACCGCCGCAGACTTCCAGTAAGTCCTCGGCGGACCTTCCTCGAAAGACTAGAAACGCGCGCTCGTGTCTCCTTCCATCCTGCTTCTCCTTGCCCTGGCTTTGGGGCTGGCCGGTTGGCTGGCGGCACGGGCGCGTGCTTGGACCTTCAAGCGTGCGCAGCCCGGCGTCAGGCTGGCTGCGCTGCCCAGCTATCACGGCTGGTACGTGGCGCTCTGGATCGTCATTCCGGCGGTTCTGTTCGCGCTGGTCTGGTCAATTCTGTCGCCCAATCTGGTTTTGCAATCGGTGCTGGCCAGCCCGGCGGCGGCAGACCTGCCTACCTTCGGCCTGCAACGCCAGACCATGCTCGCCGAAGCCCGCAACGTCGCGCTCGGCAATTCGCCTGCCGTGTTCAATCCGGCGGCCGCCGACCTCGTCGAGCCGTTCCGCAGCGCGCTGAATTTCTATAGCTGGATCGGCCTTGCCGCGACGCTGGTGATCGCGTTCCTTGGCGGAGCCTGGTCGTTCCTGCGGCTGAGACCCGACTTTACTGCCCGCACGCGGGTGGAAAAGATGGTCATGACCATCCTGCTGCTCGCGTCGCTGGTCGCGATCCTGACCACGATCGGCATCGTCGCCAGCCTGGTATTCGAGACCGTCCGTTTCTTCGGCATGGTCTCGCCGATCGATTTCCTGTTCGGGACGCAGTGGAATCCCGATCCGATGAGCAATCCCCTGAACCCGCAGGGCGATCGCTATGGCGCGATCCCGCTGTTCTGGGGCACGATCTTCATCGGCGCGATCATCGCCATGATCGTGGCCATTCCCCTTGGGCTGATGAGCGCGATCTACCTGACCCAATACGCCGATCCGCGCGTGCGTGCGTGGGTGAAACCCGCTCTGGAAGTGCTCGCCGGTGTGCCCACCGTGGTCTACGGTTATTTCGCCGCCCTCACCATTGCGCCGGGCATCCGCGATATCGCGGTGTCGCTGGGCGTCAGCAATGCATCGAGCGAAAGCGCGCTGGCGGCGGGCCTCGTGATGGGTGTGATGATCATCCCCTTCGTTTCTTCGATGGCGGATGACAGCATCGCCGCCGTTCCCGGAGCGATGCGCGACGGCAGCCTCGCCATGGGCGCCACCAGCAGCGAGACGATCCGCAAGGTCATGATCCCCGCCGCCCTGCCCGGCATCGTGGCGGGCGTGATGCTGGCGGTGAGCCGCGCAATCGGCGAGACGATGATCGTCGTCATGGCCGCCTCCACCGCCGCCAATCTAAGCGCCAATCCGCTCGATTCCATGACCACGGTGACGGTCCAGATCGTCGCCATGCTGACCGGCGAAGGCAGTTTCGACCATCCGGCGACCTTGAGCGCCTTTGCGCTCGGTTTCGTCCTTTTCCTCGTGACGCTGGGGCTCAATTTTATCGCCCTGCGCGTCGTAAAGCGGTTCCGCGAAGCGTATGAGTGATCCCGTGACCACCACCACGAGCGCAGACGACGCCCCGCTCCGCGCGCCGACCCGCACGGCTGCGTTCGAAGCGCGCCTGAAGAAACGGTATGCCGCAGAACAGCGTTTCAAGATGCTGGGCCTGTCGGCGATCGTCTTCTCGGTCGCCGTGCTGGTCTTCCTTCTGGCGACCATGACCATCAACGGCATCGGCGGCTTCCAGCGCGTCGAAATGCCGGTCACGATCGACTTCACCGAGGCCGGGATCAGCGGCGATGCGAACACGCTCGCCGGCAATGAAGGCCTCCGCACTCTGGAGGCGCAAGGGCTGCCCGCAACCGTCCAGTATTTCGCCGCCGAGACCTTGGGCGATCAGGGCGCGGCCCAGATCGGCACTTTCGCATGGCGCGACGTGGCCGAAGCGATCCAGGCCGATCCTTCGATCCTGCGGACCACCACGACTTTCGATCTCGCCGCCAGCCCGGACCTTTCCGCCGGTTACGAAGGCGAAGGATCGCCCGAAATGCAGGCCCTGGCACGCTCGCTTTCCGAACGCGGCCTGCTGGAAAAGAATTTCGACGCCGGTTTCTTCAGCCGCTCCGACGCGACCAATCCGCAGGAAGTCGGTATCTGGGGCGCGCTCAAGGGCTCGCTGCTGACCATGGCGGTGACTTTGATCCTGGCCTTCCCGATCGGGGTTCTCGCAGCGCTCTATCTCGAAGAATACGCGCCCAAGAACCGCTGGACCGACGTGATCGAAGTCTCGATCAACAATCTCGCCGCCGTGCCCTCGATCATCTTCGGCCTGCTCGGCCTTGCCGTGTTCCTGTGGATCTTCCCGAATTTGCGCTCCGCGCCTCTGATCGGCGGCATGACGCTGGCGCTGATGACCATGCCGGTGATCGTGATCGCCGGGCGCAATGCCATCAAATCGGTCCCGCCCTCGATCCGCGACGGGGCACTGGCGGTCGGCGCCTCGCCCGTCCAGGTCGTGTTCCACCACGTCCTCCCGCTCGCCCTTCCCGGCATCCTCACCGGAACCATCATCGGCATGGCCCGCGCGCTGGGCGAAACCGCGCCGCTGCTGATGATCGGCATGCGCGCCTTCGTCGCCACGCCGCCCGACGGGCTGACATCGCCCGCCACCGTCCTGCCGGTCCAGATCTTCCTGTGGTCGGACGAGATCGATCGCGGTTTCGTGGAACGGACCAGCGCGGCGATCATCGTCCTCTTGCTGTTCCTCCTCGTGATGAACGGCCTTGCCATCTATCTGCGCAACAAATTCGAGAAACGCTGGTGACTGTAGTTCACGATAATCTGGAAGCCACCGAAGCCAAAATGCGCGCGCATGACGTGAACGTGTTCTACGGCTCGAAACAGGCGATCGATTCGGTTTCGATCGATATTCCGCAGAAATACGTCACGGCCTTCATCGGCCCGTCGGGCTGCGGCAAATCGACCTTCCTGCGCTGCCTGAACCGGATGAACGACACCATCCCCGCTGCGCGCGTGGAGGGCGACATCACGCTGGACGGCGAGAACATCTACAATCCCAAGCTCGACGTCGTGCAATTGCGCGCACGGGTCGGGATGGTCTTCCAAAAGCCCAATCCCTTCCCGAAATCGATCTACGAAAACATCGCCTACGGCCCCAAGATCCACGGCTTTGCGGAAGGCAAGGATGAGCTCGACGCCATCGTCGAAAAATCGCTTCGCCGCGCCGGCCTGTGGGAAGAGGTGAAGGATCGCCTGACCGACAGCGGCACCGCGCTTTCGGGCGGCCAGCAGCAGCGCCTGTGCATCGCGCGCGCCATCGCAGTCGATCCCGAAGTGATCCTGATGGACGAGCCGTGTTCCGCGCTCGACCCGATCGCGACCGCCAAGATCGAAGAGCTGATCGCCGACCTTTCGGGACGCTACGCGATCGTCATCGTCACGCACTCCATGCAGCAGGCCGCCCGCGTCAGCCAGCGCACTGCCTTCTTCCACTTGGGAAAGATGGTGGAGTATGGTCGTACTTCTGACATATTCACCAATCCGCTCGAACAGCGGACCCAGGATTACATAACCGGCCGTTACGGCTGAGGACGAATTTATGCAGGAACACACTGTAAAGGCCTTCGACGAGGACATCACCCGCCTGCGCGGCCTGATCGCCGAAATGGGCGGGCTCGCCGAAGTCGCCATCCAGCGCTCGCTCGAAGCCTTGGTCAAGGGCGACGACACGCTCGCCAAGCAGGTCATCAAGGGCGACAAGCGCATCGACGCGCTCGAAAGCGAGATCGACAAGCTGGCGATCCGCGTGATCGCGCTGCGCGCGCCGATGGCGGACGATCTGCGCGAAGTCATCGCCGCGCTCAAGATCGCGGGCGTGGTCGAGCGGATCGGCGATTATTCCAAGAACATCGCCAAGGCGAGCCGCGAAATCGAGGCGGAGAATCGCAAGAAGTTCGAACCGCTGACGCTGCTCCCCGCCATGGCCGAAGTCGCCGCCGAAATGGTCCATGACGTTCTGACCGCCTATGCGGCGCGCGATGCGGAGCTGGCCAAGGAGGTCATCGAGACCGACGCCAAGGTCGACGCCTTCTACAATTCGATTTTCCGCAATCTGGTCAGCCACATGGTCGAAAATCCGGCGACGATCAGCAACGCCGCCCAATTGCTGTTCGTGGCGCGTAATCTCGAACGGATCGGCGATCATGCGACCAATGTCGCGGAAATGGTCCACTTCGCCGCCACCGGATTCTACTATCACGACGACGACAGCCAGGACGAAGACAATCGCAGTGCTGAAAATGCGGATGGCGGAGATCGTTGACACATTCCTGTAGTGTGGGCGTCATATCAGAATGACGAACGCACAAACTACGGGACGGTCAGGCGACGTGAACAAAGCGAAACTGCTGCTTGTCGAAGACGATCCGGCGCTGCTGGAACTGCTCGAATATCGTTTCAGCAATGAAGGATATTCGGTCCGCGCCACTGCCGATGGGGACGAGGCGCTGATCCTCGCCGCGGAGGACACGCCGGATCTCGTCATTCTCGACTGGATGATCGAAGGCACCAGCGGGATCGAGGTCTGCCGCCGCCTGCGTCGCGACAAGTCGACCGCCCACGTCCCCATCATCATGTTGACCGCGCGCGAGGCGGAGGACGATCGCATTCGCGGGCTCGACACCGGGGCGGACGATTATCTGACCAAACCCTTCAGCCCGCGCGAATTGCTGGCGCGGGTCGGCGCGGTCATGCGCCGTATCCGCCCGGCTCTGGCAGGCGAAACGATCGAGGTGGGCGACATCGTGCTCGATCCCGTCGCGCACAAGATCGTGCGCCGGGGCGAGGTGCTGAAGCTGGGGCCCACCGAATATCGCCTGCTCAAATTCTTCATGGAAAGCCCTGGCCGCGTGTTTAGCCGCAGCCAGCTGCTCGACGGCGTCTGGGGCACGAGCAGCGATATCGAGCTGCGCACGGTTGACGTCCACATCCGCCGTCTGCGCAAGGCGATCGAAATGCCGGGTACGAAAGACCCGATCCGCACCGTGCGCTCGGCCGGCTATTCGCTGGAAGGGTGACGCGCTTTTGCGTTTCGGCGAACGGCGCTAGGCTGTCGTCATGCGCAGGTTCTTGTCTTCCCGCTCCATCGTGACCTTGTTCGCACTCGTCGCGGCATTCGGCGCGGGTATGGCAGTGACCTCTCTTGGCGATAGTGGCGATACGGCGCCCGCATCAACTGCTTCGATCCCCGAGAGCGACAGGCGAGAGGTTTATTCGCCGAGCCTGCGTTCGGATCCCTATTATCTGGGCGAACAGAAGCGCAATGTCGAATTGCTCGAGCGGCACTGCGCCAATAGCGGAGACATGTGCGCCGAAGCGCGCGCCGCCCGCCTGGCTTACGAAAAACTGCGCGAAGAAAGCTAGCGGCAGACGCCCGACCAGCGCGGGCTCATGTCGAGATGGAAATGATCGGCGTGGGCGGCGTTGTAATCCGGGCTCAAGGTCGTTGCAAAGGCCTTGCAGGCCCCGTCCCGCGCGCGGCGCAGGAAACGCGCTTTGTCGTTCTCGCCCTCCCAATCGCCGAGCAGGCTGATCCGCGTGCCGTCTTCCAGCACGAAAGCGGCGATATCGATCGCGTTTCCAGTCGCATGCTCGCTCCACGCGCCGCTGTCTCGGCCATAGAGGCGTCGGCAGGAATAGGCACCAAGGTGCTCTATTCTTTGCAAATCGCTAGCGAAGATGTCTCTGGCGGCAGGCTCCAGGGTGTCGGTGCGCCAGATCTCCAGCGCGATCCCCACCGGGCACGTCGTAGGCGGACTAGCGGGCGAGAGCGGATAGGCGTCGAGCCGGGTCCGATCGGGCCGCGCGCAATTGCCCTCCCCCTGCGCATCGAGTGCGGTGAACGCCACGTCGGACCGCTCCAGCACTGCGCGGCAGGCGGTCACATCGTCGCGAAGGGCCTGCAATTTCGCCATCGTCGCCCAGCCCGGCGGATCGCGCAGATCGAGGGGCGCCCACGGATCGTGTTCGGGATGCTCCGCCAGCCAGGCTCGCCCGCCGATCAGAGCGGCCAGCACCAGCAACAGGCCGATTACGCGGCGATCGCCGGCGAAACGGCCGATCCGGGTGGAGATGGATGTGCTTTTTCCCGCCATCGTCAATGAAAGTCGCGGGATTTGGGAATGATCCTGACATTGCGCGGATGCCCGCCCGATTGCGGCCCGTGGAATCCGCATTCGCGATTGCCGGCGGGCGGTTCCTCCCACGGTTCGACGGGCTGGTAGGGATCGTCGGCGCCTTCGCGAAGGTCGTCGCGCGGGTTGGATTTTGCCGAGAACGAGGACGGCAGCGGATTGCTGACATGATCGGCGCGCGCGACGGGGGCGTTCAGCATGTCGTCGGACAGCTTGTGCAGCTCGTCCGTGGAGTCGCTCATATGGTGCGCGATCACGTGGATCACCTCGTCGTCATATTCGACGCGGCCCCGCACCTCCATCAGCCGCGCGCCCATCACCACACGCCGCTGCTTCTCCTTCAAGTCGGGCCAGACGACCAGATTGATGACGCCCGTCTCGTCCTCCAGCGTGATGAAGCACACCCCCTTCGCGCTACCCGGCCGCTGGCGGATCAGGACCACGCCTGCGACATGGACCATGGAGCGAAACTTGCGGGCGCGCAGGTCGCAGGCGCGTACGAAGCCCCGCTCGGCGAGGCCGGCGCGCAGGAAGGCCATCGGATGCGCCTTCAGGCTCAATCGCGTGGTCTGGTAATCGGCGACGACCTCTTCGCTCAGCGGCATCACGGGAAGCGCGGTGCGCCGCGTCTCCGCCCCCTCGTCGCGCGCGGCGGCATGGGCGAACAGCGGCAGATCGGGCGCGCCGATCAGGCTGCGCGCGTCCCACAATGCCTGACGCCGCGACAGCCCCAGCGACCCGAAACAGTCCGCGGATGCGAGCCGCTCGATATAAGCAGGCCCGATCTTCGCCCGGTCGCGCAATTCGGCAACATCGCGATAGGGGCCGTTCTCGACCCGCTCGGCCACGATCCGCGCCGCCATCGCCTCGGGCAGGCCGTCGATCTGGCGCAGGCCCAGGCGCAGGGCGATATGGCGGTCCGCCCTCCCCATTACCTCGTCATCAGCCGTGTCCGACTTCGCGACACTCAATTCCCGCTCTCGCTGGGATGCCGTGTCTTCCAAAGTGCAGTCCCAGTCCGACAGATTCACATCTGCCGCCAACACGCGCACGCCATGCTCCGCCGCATCGCGCACGATCTGGGCCGGCGCATAGAAGCCCATCGGCTGCGAATTGAGCAGCGCGCATCCGAAGGCGGCCGGAAAATGGCATTTCAGCCAGCTGCTGACATAGACGAGATGCGCGAAGCTGGCCGCGTGGCTTTCCGGAAAACCGTATTCGCCGAAGCCCCTGATCTGGTTGAAGCAGCGCTGGGCGAATTCGCGATCGTAGCCGCGCTTCACCATACGCTCCACCATCATGTCCTGCAATTCGTCCACCATGCCCCGGCTGCGGAAGGTCGCCATCGCCTTGCGCAAACGGTTGGCCTCGAGGCTCGAAAATTTCGCCGCGTCGAGCGCGATCTTCATCGCCTGTTCCTGAAAGATCGGGACGCCGAGTGTGCGTTCGAGAATGCTGGACAATTCGTCGGGCGGGCCGTGTTCGGGGCTCGGCGCGGGGATGACGACCTGTTCCGCCCCCCGGCGGCGCTTCAGATAAGGATGGACCATGTCCCCCTGGATCGGGCCGGGCCGCACGATCGCGACCTGGATCACGAGATCGTAGAATTCGCGCGGGCGCAGGCGCGGCAGCATGTTCATCTGCGCGCGGCTCTCCACCTGGAACACGCCGAGCGAATCCCCCTTGCGCAGCATGGCGTAAGTCTCGGGATCCTCGCGCGGGACGCTGGCCAGATCGAGACATCTTTCGTGATGGTTTTCAAGCAGATCGAGGCACTTCCTGATACAGGTCAGCATCCCCAGCGCCAGCACGTCCACCTTGAGGATACCGAGCGCTTCGATATCGTCCTTATCCCATTCGATGAAGCTGCGCTCGGGCATGGCGCCATTGCCGATCGGCACCGTCTCGGTCAGCGCGTTGTCGGTCAGAATGAAGCCCCCGACATGCTGCGACAAATGGCGTGGCATGCCAATCATCTGCTCGGTCAGTTTAAGAACCCGCTTCAAGTGAGGGTCAGTCACGTCCATGCCGGTTTCCTGGGCGTGGCGTTCGCTGATCTCCTTGCCCCATCCGCCCCAGACGGTCTTCGCGAGCGCGGCGGTGACATCCTCGGTCAGGCCCATCGCCTTGCCGACCTCGCGGATCGCCATGCGCGGGCGGAAATGGATCACCGTGGCGCACAATCCGGCGCGGTGGCGGCCGTACCGCCTGTAAAGGTACTGGATCACCTCTTCGCGGCGCTCGTGCTCGAAATCGACATCGATATCGGGCGGCTCCTTGCGCTCTTCGGAAATGAAGCGGTCGAACAGCAACTGGTGCTTGGCGGGATCGACATTGGTGATGCCGAGGCAATAGCAGACCGCCGAATTGGCCGCGCTGCCCCGCCCCTGACACAGGATCGGCGGATCGACCCCGTAGCGCGCGAAATCGACGATATCCTTGATGGTGAGGAAATAGCGCGCGAGGTCGAGCTTGGCGATCAGCGCCAATTCGCGCTCCAGCGTCTCCGCGATATGGTCAGGCACACCGGATGGATAGCGATCTTCCGCCCCCCACCAGGTCTCGCTTTCGAGAAATTCCTGTGGCGTCATGCCGTCAGGGTAGATTTCCTCGGGATACTCGTAGCTTAGATCGTCCAGCGAGAACTCGCATGAATCCGCCACTGCGCGCGTGGCCGCAATTGCATGGGGCCAGCGTTCGAACAGGCGGAGCATGGTTTCGGGCGATTTGAGATAGCGTTCGGCATTCCCGTGCAGCAGATGACCGGCGGCGGCGACGGTGGTCTTGTGCCGGATCGCCGTCATCACGTCTTGCAGCGGGCGTCTGTCGGGCGTGGCGTAATGCACATCGTTGGTCGCCAGGATGGACAGGCCATTCGCCTTTGCCAGCGCGTCGAGCCTTTCGATCCGTACGACATCGTCGCCGGAGTGGAGATAGCTGGCGGCGATATGACGCAGGGTCGGGAGACGGTCTGCGATGTGACCGACAAGCTGTTCGAAAGGCTTGGTTATATTGCGAAACGGTGGCGAGGTCTCACCGAGTATTCCCGACCGAAACGGAACCACATTGTTCGGTACTGCGATGGTGAAACGCTCGTCCAGATCGCGCGGCGGTATGAGGACGAGGTGGACGTCCTCGCTGTGATCGGCGAGCATGGCCAGGCTGATCTCGCAGGCCCCCTTCGCCTGCCATTCGCCATCCAGCGTCGCCATCCGGCCTGCGCTGATCAAGCGGCACACCCGCCCATAGGCAGCGCGGTTTTCGGGGTAGGCGAGGAAGGCCAAGCCTTCGACCGTTTCTATCCTGCAACCGATAACCGGCTTTAATTTCAGCGTTTTCGCTTCGGTATGGATACGCACCACGCCAGCCATCGTATTGGCATCGGCGATCCCGATCGCATCGTAGCCAAGCTCCCAGGCCCGCTTGACGATATCCACCGCATCCGACGCGCCGCGAAGGAAGCTAAAGCAGCTCACCAGCCCAAGCTCCACGAAAGGCGCGCGTGGCGGCGCATCGACAGAATCGGGGCCGAGCTCGATCCTGCGCCGGGGTATTTGGAGATCGTTTTCGGGCATGTGCCTGCCCGGCCGTCATTCCCGCGAAGGCGGGAATCCAGCTGCAAGCTCGGCGGCTCCGCTCTGGACCCCCGCCTTCGCGGGGATGACGAAGACATGCATGTCGATCACCCGCTCAGCTCCTCCAACCGCTCCTTCACCGCGACTAGATCGGCGTCGAACAGGCGCGCCTGTTCCTCACGCGCCGGGCCTTCGAGGCGCAGCAGATAAGAGGGGTGCGCGGTGATCCACAGCTCGCACCCCTCTTCCAGCGCGATCGGCGCGCCGCGTGCCTTGGAAATGCTGACCGTCTTGCCGAGCATTCCGCGCGCCGCGCTGGCACCCATGGCGAGCACGAGTTTCGGTTGCACGATCGCGCGCTCGCTTTCGATCCACCAGCGGCAGGTATCGATCTCCTTCGCAGCCGGAGACTGATGGAGCCGCCGCTTGCCGCGCTGAACGTATTTGAAATGCTTGACCGTGTTGGTGACGTAGCTCGCCTTTCGGTCGATCCCCGCTTTCTCAAGATGGACGTCGAGCAATTGCCCTGCAGGCCCGACGAAGGGCCGCCCGGCCTGATCTTCCTGATCGCCCGGCTGTTCGCCGACTATCATGAGAGCGGCATCCTGCGGTCCCTCGCCCATCACCGCCTGGTTTTCGAGCGCACCGATCGGACATTTTCGGCATGCGTGGATCGCCTTGTCGATCGCTGCCAGCGTCTCGGGCCGTTCTTCGAATTCCAGAGCTCCGGCATCGACCATCGCGCTCTCCCGCTTCTGCGCGCCCGCCACCAGCTCGGGAATGAGCGCGGCTTCGGGCATGTTCTTCCAATATTTGCGGGGCATTTCCTTGAGCATGGCCCCGACCTTCAAACGCGCGGGGTTGAAGATGGATGCGTAATAGGTGCGCCACAAATCCTCCATCGGATCGCCGCCCGGCGCGTCGACGCGTTCGGCGGGCGGGCCTTCGCGCATGGTCTCGCCGTCCCAGTGGAGGCTGCCCTGCGGCGTCAGGATGGACCAGCGCATATTGGCGAAACGACGCATGAAGAAGCCCGCATTGGCGCGCAGGATATGATGCTCGGGCTCGAACCAGGCGACGTAGTGCTCGCCATCCGTTTCCTCGTTCTCCACCAGGCGGAAGCGGACGAAGGCGTGCATCTTGTGGCTGTCGCGCCGGACATTCTTGTCGAGCTCTTCGATCCGGCGCACATCGGGATCGGCCTTGTCCTCCATCATGCGCGGGTTCGCCTGAAGCCGCCACAGCAGGCGATAGAGCAAGGCGAAGCGTTCGGGATCGGAATGGAGCGCGGCGTTCTTCGCAAGGGGTACGAAGCGGCGATTGGCACGCACCGCAGGCGCATCGCCGGGCGGTACGGGCGCGCGCCTCTCGCCATGCGCGAACAGATCGCCACTACTTCCCGGTTCGATCCAGGCGATCCGATCGGGCGGCACGTCGCACTGGATCAGCGACCGCGCCCGCTCGCGCCAGAATTCGAAATCGTCCGGCTCGGGCAGCTCGACCACGTAATATGTGCCGAGCTTCATGGACTGGAGCGATCGCGCCTCTCTCATGCCGCGAACAGTTCGAGCTGCTCGGTCTTGGGAGCGAGCATGGTCCTGAGGTCGGCGCGGTCGGTCAGCAGAGTAGGACGCCAATCCACCGTACAGATGAACGGACGCACCTTAGTGATCGACTGGGTGAGCCGCGCCACATCGTCCAGGCGCAGGGTGCGGTGGCGGCGGCTGGCGAGGATTTTGTGGACCGCCTTCACCCCCAGCCCCGGCACGCGCAAAAGCTGTTCCTTGGTCGCACGATTGACATCGACCGGGAAACTGTCGCGGAATTTCAATGCCCAGGCGAGCTTGGGATCGATATCGAGCGGCAAATTCCCGTCCGCCTCGGTCGCCTGCATCACCTCTGTCGGCTTGTAGCCGTAGAATCGCATCAGCCAGTCTGACTGATACAGGCGATGTTCGCGGATCAGTGGCGGACGCTTCAGGGGCAGCACCGCGCTCGCATCGGGGATCGGGCTGAACGCGCTGTAATAGACCCGACGCAGGCGGAAATTGTCGTAGAGCCTGCTCGCCTTGCCGACGATGTCCGCATCGGTCGCGGCATCGGCGCCCACGATCATCTGCGTCGACTGGCCCGCGGGCGCGAAGCGCGGCGCGTGGCGGAAGCGCTTCCTCGCATCCTTCGCCTCGACCAGATCGGCCTTCACCCTTCCCATCGCCCCTTCGATCTGGCGGGCGTCCTTGTCGGGCGCCAGGCGAGTGAGGCCGCTATCGGTCGGCAATTCGACATTGATCGAGACGCGATCGGCGTAAAGCCCCGCGCGGTGGACGATCTCGGCATCCGCTTCCGGAATGGTCTTCAAATGGATATAGCCGCGAAAATCGTGCTCTTCCCGAAGGATGCGCGCGACTTCTACGATCTGTTCCATCGTATGATCGGAGTTCTTCACGATGCCCGACGAGAGGAACAGCCCTTCGATGTAATTGCGGCGATAGAAGGCCAGCGTCAGGTCCACCACCTCCTGCGGCGTGAAGCGCGCCCGTGCCACGTTCGAGCTCTTGCGGTTGACGCAATAATGGCAGTCGAACACGCAGTGATTGGTCAGCAGGATCTTGAGCAGCGAAATGCAGCGCCCGTCCGGCGCATAGGCGTGACAGATGCCCATCCCCTCGGTCGATCCGATCCCCTTGGCCGATCCCAGCGAGTTCTTCTTCGCCGTGCCGGACGACGCGCAGGACGCATCGTATTTCGCCGCATCGGCGAGAATCGCGAGCTTTTCGAGGACGGTCTGCGAAGCCATCTGTTCTATATATGTTCTGCTGAAGGCCTTGCCTAGCCCTCGCAGGAAAAAAGCGCCGATTTCGTAACTTACGGAACGCGCGGGCCCTCCGGTGGGTTGGTTCACCATATCCCCCCTTTCAAGGAGACGATGAATGCCCAACCTCATCACTCGTGATGGAACGCGCCTGCGCTACAAGGAACTTGGCGAAGGCCGCCCCGTGATCCTGATCCATGGCTGGCCGCTTTCGGCCGATAGCTGGGATCCGATCATGATGAAGCTGGCCGAAAACGGCTATCGTGCGATCGCCTATGACCGGCGCGGTTTCGGCCATTCCGATCATGCGCCCAAGGGCTACGATTACGATACCTTCTCCGACGATCTCGCCGATGTGATGAAGGAGGTCGGCGCGAGCGACGATGTCGCTCTGGTCGGCTTTTCCATGGGTGGCGGCGAGATCGCGCGCTACATGTCGCGTCACCAGGGCAAGGGCGTGAGCGCGGCGGTGCTGGTCAGCTCCGTCGTTCCCTATATGCTCAAGACCGACGATAATCCCGACGGCGTGCCGCAATCCACGCTGGACGAAATGACCAAGGGGATGAAGACCGAATTTCGCCACTTCTTCACGGGCTTCTTCAAGGATTTCTACGGCGATGGCGTGCTGTCCACCAAGGTGCATGACGAGGAGAAGCACTGGGCCTGGATGACGACGATGATGGCGAGCCAGTATGCGACGCTGCAATCGGCAGGCGCGTTCGCCAACACCGATTTCCGTCCCGACCTCGCCAGCTTCAATGTGCCCACGCTGGTAATCCACGGGACCAAGGACCAGACCGTGCCGATCGATGCCACCGGACGCCAGGTCGCCGAAAAGGTGCCGAGCGCAACGCTGATCGAATATGACGGCGAACCGCATGCCGTGTTCGCGACTCAGACCGAGCGTCTGGGCGACGATCTGCTCGAATTTCTCGGCGGCGCCGGAAGCAGCAGAGCCACGGCCGAAGGTGGAACGATCGCGTCTGCCTGATATTGGCGGACAGATCGTGACAGAGAACGAGGCGCGTCCTGCGGGGCGCGCCTTTTCTTTTTTGAATCAGTACCTTTCGATGACGTCATGAATGCATGGCGGCGTGGCGTCAGCCGCACAGGCCCTGCAAATACCAGTCCGGCATTCCCCCTCGCCCATCGCCGATAAGCCCCTGACGATAGATCCAGTAGCGGCACCCGGCCCCGTCCTCGATCCGGTAGTAATCGCGCAGGCGCGCGTTGCCGCGTTCGCGCCACCATTCGGGCGCGATCCGTTCCGGTCCTTCCACCCGCGCCACTTCGCGCACTGCCCCGCGCCAGCGAAAACGCTTGGGATAGCCATCGGGGGTGGCGTAGAGCACGGCGATCTTCTCCGCTTTATCCAGCAATTTCATCGGCCTGTTATGGAAAGCCAACAGGCCTTGTGAAGCCGGTTCGGGGTCCAGCGGAGGACGCCAGCGTTGCGCGCGTTCGGGAATGTGGCTTGCGAACGGGATCGGGCGAGTGATCCTTTCAGCGCCCAGCCTCACGCTCAGCCGGTCGATACAGGCCGATAGCGAAGTGCCGTGCGCTTCTGCCGCGGCTTCGATATCGCCCTGCGCCAGAGCCAGCGGCTCGGCCCAGCTGGCGCGCAGGCGCAGCATCTCGATCCCGAACCCCGCATCCACATCGTCGAGCCGGGCGGCGAACAGGCGGCAGATATGCGCGGGATCGCGCGTCGCCGCGGCCATTTCAAGGCGGCGGACCAGCACCTCGCCATCGACGCGCCATAGACCGAGTTCGAGCCGCCGCGCGCCCAGCGCCTTGCCTTCCAGCTCGCGCGCCATGTCGAGCGCCAGATCATCGAGCACGGTGTCGAGCAGCGTGCGATGGCGGATCGGCTCCATCAGCCTGCGCTGCACCAGCGGAGCCTGCTGGGGGACGACCGGCAGCAGCGGCTCGGGTATCCGGCCGAGCAATTGGTCGAGCCGGATCAGCGGATTGGCGGCGGGCGATTTGCGGTTGCGGAAGCGCCGCTGGATCGCATCGCGCCCCGCCCCGTCCTCCTCGATCGCATCCAGCTGGCCCAGACGTTTGATCCCGAGGCGGCGCAGCACGGTGAGGACATCCTCGTCGAGCCGCAAGGCTGCGACAGGCAGGGCTGCGAGTTGCGGGGGGATGCGATCCCCTTGCGCCGGGAAAGGATCGAGAATCGCCTGCGATCGTCCGTAATGCGCCAGGGCCCATGCCGCCCCGGCAGTCGGCGCGATGGCACTGCGCAGGGCAAGCTTGCGGCGCGCGAAAGCAGCATGGACATCCTCGATCAGCCTGGCCTCGCCCCCGAACAGGTGGGGCACGGCGGTCACATCGACCAGCAACCCGTCGGGCGGATCCATCGCCGACCACGGTCCCCAGTGCATCGCCCAGATGGCAAGATGTTCGAGAAAGGCGAGATCGCCCGCCGGATCGGCCGGAGCGGTCAGCAGCGCAGGGCACAGCGTGCGCGCATCGGCCAGCATCATGCCCCTGCGCGCGCCCGCCACGGCTCCGGCGCGATTGACCGCCTCGATCCGCGGGCCATGCGCTGTGTCAGCAATCAGGACGCGCGGCTGGGTATTATCCTCATCCTCATGCGCAAGCCGCCAGCGATCCATCGCCAGCGCCGGGAGCCAGAGGGACAGGATGCGGCGGGCCATTTGCATCGCTCATGCCGGGAAGGCCGGAGCCTTGCAGGATGCCTGCTCGAAAGGCGCGTGCTCCTTCGAAGGTGCCTCGAACGACCGGGCAGCCAGACGCCGCCCGCCATCGCCCAGCACCCATTCGCCCGGCCGGTGTCCGCGCGCACGGAACAATTCCGCATGCCAGGCAGGCGTGCCGGGGGCCTGGGGGTTCCAGCGTGGCTCGGGAGAAGGTGCGGAGGCGACATTCCAGCGCATCCGGGCAGAAGACAGATCGCGCCGGGCGTCGAGCCGGACGAGATACAGCGGCACGCCATGGCGCTCCGCCGCCAGAGTGAGGCGGCGCGAGGCGGTAAAATCGAGCGCGCGCGGATTGCCCAGCATCTCTCCGATAACGAAAGCGATATCGCGGCATCGCACCCCTTCTTCCAACGCGAACAGCGCATCTTCGGGCGTGTCGGCGAGGACGTGGATCACCCGGTGGCGCACGTCTTCGGGCAGGCCGGGGCGGTAGGGTCGGCCCACGAGCCGTGCGGCCTCGCGCATCTGTACCCACAGGACCGCGCGGCGATCCTCCGCCTCGCACCCTTCGGGCCGCGGCGTGTTGCGCCAGTCGTCGAGCGCGAGAGCGAGCGCGGCGGCGGCCCCGCTGCCATCCCCCGATGGAGCGAAAATCTCGCTATGGCAGGGGGCCGCGCTCCCTTGCGCCGTCAGTCCCGGCCGCCAGCGCGACGAACGCTCGTGCCCCAGCGCCGCCGCGCCGACGGTACAGCCGACACGCGTGACATCGAGCGGCATGGTCGGCCGGGTATCGGTTTTCGATCGGGGGTCGGTGGACATAGGGGCACCAGTGAAAACAGGGCATGGACAGGGAAACGACTCGTTCGTTCTCTTTATGTTCCATACTGCACGGATTCGCAATCCGCCCCCGGCACCTCTCCACAACCGACCGGGCACCATCCCGCCGCTCGACCGTTCCCCCAGCAACCGCCGGTTTTTTTTAAAAAAGGCGCGGCACACTCTCAACGCGACAAGGAGCGCATCGATATGAAGCACGCAGAAGGCAATCCCGACGAGCTCAAGACCAAATTCTGGAAGGCCCTGGCCGATTCCTCCTTCCTGTTTTTGCAGAACCGCAACGACAGCAGCAGCGCGGTGCCGATGGCTCCGCAGCTCGACAAGGACGCCAACAGCTCGATCTGGTTCTTCACCCACGACAAGAGCGACTTCAAGGATGGCGGCCCCGCAGTCGCAACCTTCGAAAGCAAGGGCCACGACCTGTTCGCCCGCTTCGACGGTCACTTGGTACGCGAAACCAGCAAGGAACGCTTCGACCAGTTCTGGAGCAATTTCGTCGAAGCCTGGTACGAGGGTGGCAAGGACGATCCGCACATCGTTTTCCTGCGCATGGACCTCGGCAAGGCGGAAATCTGGGATGGCGATATGAGCCTGCTCAACACCGCCAAAATGGCGCTGGGCATGTATGTCCATGACGAGGCTGAAGAAAAGCACGTCAAGCAGGCTTCGCTCTAAGCGGCTAACGCCTATAACGAAAAAGGGCCGCCCCACCGGGCGGCCCTTTTTCGTTATGGCTTCGGCCCTGTCAGGCTTTCGGCGCGTCGATCGGGACGATCTTCTCCTCACCCCCGATCTCGTCCACCACCTCGACCACGCCCTGTCCCATCTGGCTGCGCGACCGGCTGTAACCGAAATAGACCACCAGCCCGATGGCACCCCAGATCGGCAGCACCAGGATCGCGATCAGCGGCAGGTTGAGATAGAGGAACAGGCACCCGATCAGCGTCAGCGGAGCCACGACCCAGACTGCAGGCATGCGGAAGCTGCGATGGCGATGCGGGTCCTTCACGCGCAGAACCATGGCGGCGACCGCCACCATTAAGAAGGCGTAGAGCGTGCCTGCATTGGCGTAATCCGCCAACAGACCCACCGGCATGAACGCCGCGCCCAGCGCCACGATCAGGCCTGTTATCATGGTGACGACGTGGGGCGTCTTCCATTTGGGATGCACCGTGCTCAACCGTTCGGGCAGCAGCCCGTCGCGGCTCATCACGAAGAAGATGCGGGTCTGCGCAAAGATCAGCACCAGGATGACCGAAGGCAGGGCGAGGAAGGCCGCGATGCCGAGCACGTTGCCGATCCCCGAAAAGCCGATCTGACGCAGGACATGGGCCAGCGCCTCGTCCGAACAGACCAGCGCGCCGGAATAGGCCGGCAGGGCGCATTGCCGCGCCAGCTCTTCCGATCCCGCCGGGAAGGGAATACCACCCGGCCCCATGATCGGCTGTCCGCCGATCGTCCCGATCGCCCCCGCCGCGACGAGGATGTAGAACACGGTGCAGAACAGCAGCGAACCGATCAGGCCGATCGGAACGTTCCTCTGCGGATTCTTGGTTTCCTCCGCCGCGGTCGAGACTGCATCGAAGCCCACGTAAGCGAAGAAGATCGTCGCCGCCGCGCCCACCGCGCCGAGCCCTGAGCCGAACCCGCCGAACACGCCGGCGGGCAAAAACGGATTGAAGCGCGCGACGTCGAATTCGGGGCTGGTCAGCGTCAGGGCGATGAACAGGGTCAGCGCCGTCACCTTGATCGCGACTAGGATCGCATTGACCTTGGCGCTTTCGCTCGTGCCCACCATCAGGAGCCAGGTGACCAGCATCGCGATCACCAGGGCAGGCAGGTTGATGAACCCGCCCGGCGCACCGCCCAAGGCCAGCGGCCCTGCCGCCAGCCAGGGTGGCAGGGTTATGCCGAGAAATTCATTGAGGATCGTGCCCGAGAAATAGCCCGACCAGCCCACCGAAACCGCGCTCGCCGCGACGGCGTATTCGAGGATCAGCGCCCAGCCCACCGTCCAGGCGAGGAATTCGCCGACCGAAGCGTAGCTGTAGGTATAGGCCGATCCCGCCACCGGGATCATCGAGGCGACCTCGGCATAGCACAGCGCCGCCACGATGCAGACCGCACCTGCAATGGCGAAAGCGAGCATCAGGCCCGGTCCCGCCTTTTGAGCGCCTGCCGCCGTCAGCACGAAAATACCCGTGCCGATAATGCATCCGATGCCGAACAGCATCAATTGGAGGCCGCCCAGTGTCCGGTGCAGCGCCTTCTTCTCCGCCGTCGCCAGAATGGCGTCGAGCGGTTTCACTCTGTCGAAAATCATATGGACCGCTAAGCCCCCCAGGCCCGCAGCAGGACAATCCCACTCAGCCAGCCGGAAGCGTGCGATTTATTCCCGAAATGACGTTCGCAAAAGCGAAATCTGTCACTCGCCGATAATCGATGGGAAGATTCCTACGATCAGGATCACGATCAAGGCCAGCGGGCACGCCCAGCGCACCAGGAACAGCCAGAAATGGTGCAACCCGCCGGACAGGCCGTTCTCGCTATCGATCAGGCGGCGCGAGGCGACCCAGCCGACGAACAGGGAGGTCAGGATCGCTCCTACCGGCATCAGGATGCGGCTGGTCAGCGTGTCGAGGATCGAAAACGTGTCCTGCCCGTCGAACAGGGCGATATCGGACAGGACCGGCACCGGCTGCCCCCAGAACCAGGCCGCGAATCCGCCCAGGACCAGGGCGCCGCCGGAGACGATGCCGGTTGCGATCGGGCGCGGCATACGGAAACGGTCCTTGAACCACGCCGTCGGAGCTTCGAGCAGGGAGATCGAACTGGTCAGGGCGGCGAAGAACACCATGACGAAGAAAAGCAGCCCGATGACCGAACCGAAAGGAATGTCCTGAAACGCCCGCGGCAGGCTCTGAAACATGAGGCCCGGACCGGCATTGGCTTCCAGCCCGGCGGCGAACACGATCGGGAAGATGCACAGCCCGGCCAGCAGGGCTACCGCCGAATCGGCTCCGGCGATAATTCCCGAAGTACCGGCCAGATTGACGTCGCGCCCGACATAGGCGCCATACGTCATCATGCCCGCGACGCCGAGCGAGAGTGAGAAGAACGCCTGGCCCACTGCGGCAAGCATGACCGGCCCGGTCAGCGCGGAGAAGTTCACTGTGAAGAGATAGGATACCGCTTCTTCAAATCCGCCGGTGAAGGAACCGTAGATCGTGATCGCGACGAACAGGATGAAGAAGGCGGGCATCAACCATGTCGCCACCCATTCGATTCCCCCCGAAACGCCGCGCGCGACGAAATAGAGCGTTATCGCCAGAAAGGCGACGTGAAGGCCGAGCATGAGCGCGCCATTGCCGAACAGATTCGGCAGCAAGGCTTCGACTTCGGCGGGATCGCGCCCTTCGAAAGCACCGCCGATCAGGCCGCTGGTGAATATGTCGCTGAGGAAAACGCCGATGTAATACAGCACCCAGCCCCCTACGACGCAGTAGAAGCTGAGGACCAGAAACGCGCCGAGCACGCCGATATCGGCCAGGAAGGCCCAGCGCGTCGATTTGCCGCTTTCAGCCGCGACCCTGCGCACGCTCTCGGGCGCGTTGGACTGACCGTGTCTGCCGATCAGCACTTCGGACAGCAGGACCGGCAAGCCGATCAGCAGCACGCACAGCAAATAGAACATCACGAAGGCACCGCCGCCATTGGCCCCGGCTTCGGCCGGAAAACGCCACATGTTGCCGAGCCCGACAGCCGAACCCACCGCAGCCAAAACGAATGCTCGGCGTGAGGACCAACCCTCGCCCGTGGTGTTGGCGACCATGTATCATTTCTCCCCGGAACTATTGCTATGTGCGTCGAATGCGCTGTCCTTCGGCTGCATTTGCACGGAAATGCGCCGATGTCCAAATCCGATGCGCGCCGGACCGTGACATTATCGTGATATTTTGCCTTATCGCCCCGCGCGGTTTAGGGGCGCGTCATGTCCACCACCTTTCAGATCGACACCTCCACCAGCCGCGCCAATCCCACGCCCGCGCCGATGAAGCGGCTGACCGTGCCGAAGATCCGCGCACGCAAGACCGATGGCGAGAGTGGCGAGCCGCTGGTGATGCTGACCGCCTATACCGCGCGGCAGGCGCAGCTGCTCGACAGCCATTGCGACCTCTTGCTGGTGGGGGATTCGCTCGCGCAGGTGATTTACGGCCTGCCCTCCACCATTCCCGTCACGCTCGACATGATGGCCAATCATGCCGCCGCCGTGGTGCGCGGCAGCTATCACGCGGTGGTCGTGGTCGACATGCCGTTCGGCTCCTACGAAGCGTCGAAGGAACAGGCCTTCGAAAGCGCGGCGATGTTGCTGAAGCAAAGCGGCGCGGCGGCAGTGAAGCTGGAAGGCGGGGCACAGATGGCCGAAACGGTCGCCTTCCTGACCCAGCGCGGCATTCCGGTGATGGGCCATGTCGGCCTGACGCCCCAGGCGGTGAACGTGCTGGGCGGCTATGCCGCGCGCGGGCGCAGCGATGCGGAGGCCGACAAGATCGTCGGCGATGCAAAGGCGCTGGACGATGCGGGTGCCTTCGCCATCGTGATCGAGGGCGTGGTCGAGCCCATCGCCATCGCCGCGACCGAAGCGGTATCCTGCCCCACGATCGGCATCGGCGCCTCGGCCCGCTGCGACGGTCAGGTGCTGGTGGCCGAAGACATGTTGGGCATGTTCGAACGCGTGCCGCGCTTCGTGAAGAAATACGAGGATCTGGCCGGCATCATCGAGAAGACGGCCGCGAAATACGCCGAGGAAGTGCGCGCGCGCCGCTTCCCGAGCGAAGACCAGACCTATCAGCCCAAGGCCTGAGCGGCCCCTTCAGGACTACCCCTTCGATGCAAACACTGATGCAGCATTATCGCGGTTCGCTGATCTTCACGGCCATCTGTCTGGCACTCGGCGTCTGGCTCGGCTTCGAGCAGGGCCAGGGCTGGGTCGGCATGCTGGAACTGATGTGGATCGTGGTGGTCCTCTCGATCCTCGAAATCTCGCTGTCCTTCGACAATGCGGTCGTCAACGCCACGGTGCTGCGCGACATGAGCGAGAAGTGGCAGTGGCGCTTCCTCACCTGGGGTATCGCAATCGCGGTGTTCGGCATGCGGATCGTCTTCCCGCTCGCCATCGTGGCGATCGCGGCCAATCTGGGGCCGATCGACGCGCTGAACCTCTCGCTGAACGATCCCGAACGCTACGAGGCGATCGTCAGCGGCGCCCATATCGGCATTGCCGGATTCGGCGGTGCCTTCCTGACGATGGTGGGCCTCAACTTCTTTTTCGACGCCGACAAGGACGTTCACTGGATCGCAGTGATCGAGCGATTCCTGGTCAAGGTTTCGGTGGTGAAGGCGGCTGAAATCGGCCTCCTTCTGCTGGCGCTCTATCTCATCTCGCTGATGCTGAACGATGCCGATGCCCTGACCTTCCTCGTCGCGGGCATTCTCGGCCTCGTGACGTACCTGGTCGTCGACGCGATCGGCACTCTGCTCGACCGCGCGGACCAGAAGAAGATGGCCGAAGGCGCGGTGCGTTCGGGTCTGGGCGGCTTCCTCTATCTCGAAGTGCTCGATGCGAGCTTCTCGTTCGACGGGGTGATCGGGGCCTTCGCGCTCACCAACAACATGCTCGTCATCGCATTGGGTCTGTCGATCGGGGCGATGTTCGTGCGATCGATGACGATCCATCTGGTGCGCGCGGGCACGCTGGCCCAGTACCGTTATCTCGAAAACGGTGCGTTCTGGGCGATCATCGTGCTGGGTGCTATCATGCTGCTGAGCGCAGTGTTCCACATCCCCGAAACGATTACTGGCCTCTTGGGCGCGACGCTGATCGGCATCTCGCTCTACTGGTCGATCCGGCACAATCGCAAATATGGCGATAGCGAGGCCGAAGCCGTCACTCTGCCTCCGTCCGCCTGAGCCGCTCCGCCACCGGCGCCGCGACCACCAGCTGGAACAGGTGGTAGAGTAGCAGCGGCACGACCACGAAGCCGGCGATGTCGGGTGCGAACAGGATCGTCGCGAGTGGAACGCCGACCGCCGCGCTCTTCTGCGCGCCCGCGAACAGGAAGGAGACGCGGTCCTTGTGCGGCAGGTGGAGGGCCCCGCCCAAAACCCAGGCGCCGATATTGGCGGCGAGCAGAAACGCGGCGACGAGTCCTGCCAGCACAACCCAGCCCAAAGAATCGACCCGGCCCCAGATATTCTGTTCGACCGCGCCGGAAAACGCGACATAGACGGCCAGCGCGATCACGAAGCGGTCGATCCATATAATCTTGGGCTGATGGCGCGCGATGAGTTGCTTGGTCCACCCCTGTACCAATTGCCCGATCGCAAACGGAAGCAGCAGGATCAGCGCGATCCGCTCCGCCGTCTCCCATCCAATGGCGCCTTCGCCCGATCCCCCCAACAGGATGAAGATCGGCACGGTCACGAACACGCCGAGGATGTTGAGCAGGGCCGCCGAGATGACCGACATGCCGACATTGCCATGCGCGATCGAGGTGTAGGATGTCGCGGACTGGACGGTGGATGGAAGGGCGCCGAGATAGAGAAAGCCGACCGCAATCATCGGCGGCAAAAGCCCGGCACCCAGTTTTTCCATGCCCCATCCGACCACCGCCATACCGACGAAGACCCACAGGATCAGCGGGATGAGGAAGCGCCAATTGCGCAGGCCGCGCGCGATCTCGCTACGCGCGATCCGCATGCCGTTGAGCAGGAACAGCACGAACACCGCCGCATTGGCCACGCCTGTCGCGATCGGCTGCCCCGCTTCTCCCACCGGCAGGAACGCGGCGAGCGCAACGGCCCCGGCCAGCAGTTTGAGCATCGGGTCGGACAAGACGGAGCGCAGAGCCATGGGAAGGCCCCTGCCTCGCACCGCATCGCTTGTCGAGCCGCAGCGTCAGCGAAGGCGTGCGAGCCGGGCCTGAAGCCGCTGGCGCAGGGAGTCGTCATCCGTCGTGGCGATAACGGCCCTGATCGCAGGCGCGTAAAGCGGCTGAATGTAATACGCGCGGTAGGCAAATTCGCGTGCATCCTCGGCCTCGCCCGATCGACGCGCAATCTCGCTACGCAGCGTCAGCACGGCGGGATCGCGATCCGCCCCATGCGCCAGCGCGCTGTCGAGCATCGCGGCCGCACGCTGCAGCTCGCCATTTCGTGCCAGCCAATCGCCATACAGCGCCGCCGCCATCGGTTCGCGCGTACCGCCCGCCAGGAACGCCCGGAGAGTGGCGCGCGCTGCCGCCTGATTGCCGATCCGCTGATAGGCCGCGATCAGCCGCTTCACGAGCGGCCAGTCCATCCGCACCTGCCCGGCCTGACGATAGGCAGCGATGGCCGCCTGGGTCTCGCCATTGGCGAGCAGCGCATCACCCAGCAGGTTCTGCGCGTCGCTCGATCCCGGCATCCGGCGTGCGAAAAGGCGAGCCTTTTGCGCAGCATACTCCGCCTGCCCGGTCGGCAGCACCGCCCTCAGATAATCGCGCAGCATCCGACCTGTGCGCACATCGGCATAGCGGACCGCTTCGAGAGGCCGCACGCCGGGCAGTGGAGTTAGCGCGAGATTGGTCGGCCGGGCAGCGGCGTCGAGAAATATCGCCGCCTCCTCACGCCGATTGAGCGTTTCGAGCGCCCGGCCTACCAAGGTCTTGATATACGGATCGGATCGCGCGGCCTGCCGCTTGAACCTGGCCACCAGCTCGCGCTCTCCTCCGCTCATCGAAAGCGCCTTGGCGAGAAGTTGAGCGACCTGGCGATTGTCCGGCTGGATCGCGGCGAGCCGATCGAAGGATTGCGCCGCACTGGCGTAATGGCCGACTTCCAGATCGAGGATACCACCCAGCATCTGGCCTGCGGGCATTTCGCGATCCTCAACGGGGGCCCGCAGATAGAGGTCGCGGGCCAGCGCAAAATTTCCCCCGCGGGCGGCGATGACCGCCTGAAGATAAAGCAGGCGCGGTGCCTTCGGCGCGATTTGCGCAACGTCCCTCAGAATGGCGAGCGCTTCCTTGGCACGGCCGATTTCGCCCAGAGAAGCCGAATAATCCGTCATCAGAACAGGATCGCCAGGTTTCACCTCGAGCGCCCGTTCTAGCCAGGGCAGAGCGGCGGCCGGGCCGAACGCGTCGCGAACGAGCTGGGCGCGGAATTGCAGGGCGGCGGCATTTTGCGGGTCAAGCGAAAGCGCGCGATCCGCTGCTTCGATGGCCTGCACCTGCTCGCCGCCGCGATAGCGCAAATGGCCGATATCGACCCAAAGATTCGCATCGTCCGGCGCGACCGCCAAGGCGCGATCGAACGCGGCTCCGGCGGATGGCAGATTGCCCTCACGGATTTCCAGGCGTCCCAGCATGCGATAGCCATGCAAGGCCGTTGCAGGCGAGAAGCCATCCGGTTGCAACCAGCGCCGTGCCTTCGCGAGATCTCCCTGGATGAGTGCGGCTTCTCCCAGATAGGCGGCCAGATCTTCGGGCGCGCTCTGCGTTTCCAGCAAAGCGCGCAAATCCTCCTCGGCGGCTATTCCATCGCCCCGGGCAAGCGCCTGTTGCGCCCGCTCGAAGCCGGATGGCGCAGGGGCCGGATCGGCGCATCCAGCCAGCGCGCCCAGAATCCCGAAGGTGCAGAAAACGGCCAGCAGGCGCCGCCGGATGTCAGGGCTGAAGATCATACTGCTTGAGGAGATCGTAGAGCGTGGGGCGACTGATCCCAAGCAGCTTTGCACTGCTGGAAATATTGCCTTCGCTGCGCGCCAGAGCGCGGCGGATGACCTTGCGATCGGCTCGCTCACGCGCGGATTTGAGATTGAGCGGCAATTCGGAGCTCTCGCCATCGGCTCCGTCGAAATCGAGATCCTCGGCAGTGACCAATTTCGCATCCGCCATGATGACTGCGCGCTTCACGCGGTTTTCGAGTTCGCGAACATTGCCCGGCCAGGCCCATTCGTCGATCGCAGCCAGCGCGTCGGCCGCAAATCCCTTCACGGCGGGATTCATCTTCGCAGCAAAGCGAGCCAGAAAAGCCTTCGCCAGCAGCACCGCGTCCCCGGTCCGTTCCGCCAGCGCCGGAATTTTCACCACGATTTCGGCCAGACGATAGAACAGGTCTTCGCGAAACGTGCCATCCGCGATCATCCGATCGAGATCCTGGTGCGTCGCGCACACAATCCGCGTATCGACGGCAATCGCCTTGCGGCCACCGATGCGCTCGATCGTACGTTCCTGCAGGAACCGCAGCAGTTTGACTTGCAGGGCGAGCGGAATGTCGCCGACCTCGTCGAGGAAGAGCGTTCCGCCATCGGCCTGCTCGATCTTGCCTTCCACGGTTCGGATCGCGCCGGTAAACGCGCCCTTCTCGTGACCGAACAATTCGCTTTCCAGCAGCGTTTCCGGAATGGCGGCGCAGTTTATGGCGATGAAGGGCCTTGCAGCGCGATTGCTGCGTTCGTGCAGACCTTTTGCAAGCAGTTCCTTACCCGTTCCGCTGGCCCCGAGCAGCATGACGGATGCGTCGGTCTCGGCAACGCGCTCGATCATGCGCACCACTTTGAGCATTTCGGGTGCGGCGGTGATCATGGTGCCGAGCACGGTGCGATCCGAACCGACGCTTGACGCCAGGCGACGGTTCTCGGCCTCGATCCGATGCAGACCGAAAGCGCGCCGCACGATCAGGCCCAATTCGTCGATATCGACCGGCTTGGCGTAGAAATCGTAGGCTCCGCGATCGATCGCCTGCAGCGCGCTTTCGCGCGCATCGTGGCCGCTGGCGACGATGACCTTGGTATCGGGCTTCATGGCCATGATCGCATCGAGCACGGCGAAGCCTTCGCTGGTTCCATCCGGATCCGGCGGAAGACCGAGATCCAGTGTCACCACCGCCGGCGAGTGCAGTCGCAGGGCTGCGAGGGCTTCCTCGCGATCGGTCGCCTGAACGACCTCGAAATCTTCGTAAGCCCATTTAAGCTGCGCCTGCAGACCGCTATCGTCCTCGACGACGAGCAATTTGGGTTTCTGCGGTATTGTCATGCCGCACTCTCGTGCAGTCGGTCTGCATCGTTCATCAGGGTTTCCAGATCCGCGATCGGGAAATCCATGGTGAAACGGGTGCCGACGCCTTCGCGGCTTTCGACATCGAGCCTGCCGCCCATGCCGCGTATGGCTGCCTGCGCCTCATGCGCGCCAATGCCGAAGCCGCCGGATTTCGTCGAAACGAAGGGACGGAACAATTCGTTGCGGATGAATTGCGCGCTCATCCCTTCGCCCGAATCCGCGATCGAGACCGAACAGCGAAGCCCGTCATTGCGGGTCTCGATCCGAACCGGAGTTCCTGATGCGCTCGCATCGATGGCATTCTGCGCGAGATGCGCGATCGCCTGTTCGAGCGTTTCGCTATCGCCCATGACCGGACAGGGGCCGTTATCCGAGAACTGGATGGTGTGCTGCGCACGCAGACGTTGGGCTATCCTGCGCGTCAGTTTCGCAAGGTCGATCCGCTCGCTGGCGCTGGTCGTGTGCGCGCCATAACGGCCCAGCCTCGCGATCAGAGCGTCGAGCTTGTCGGTGCTGTTGCGCAACGTCGTCAACATATCCTTGCGGAATTCGGGGTTGTCGGCGTGGCGTTCGGCGTTGCGGACCAGCAGGCCCATCTGGCTCGACAGATTTTTGACGTCGTGCATCACGAAGGCGATCCGGCGATTGAATTCATCGAACCGGCCCACTTCCTCCAGGGCTTCCTGCCCGGCTTGCTCCGCAAGATAACTGGCCACCTGGCAGCCCGCGATGCCGAGAAGATCGTAATCCTCCCAATCGAGCCCGCGATTCTGCGCCGGGCGAGCCAGAACGACGAGGCCGACGAGCCGATTGCGAAGAACGAGCGGAATACCCGCCCAGGCGCGCACATCCTCGACAAGCCATTGCGGTACATGCTCCGCTTCCCCGCCATGGGAAATACCGTGTCGCACCTCGTCGAATTCGAGAATGAACCGAGTCTGTTCGAGAATACGCACCAGCGCGAGCGGAGCGGCTGGCGTGGGAACATCGGCGTCGGGCCAGTTCCACTCGCTTTCCAGGCGCAGAACGCCGTCCGCATCCGGAGTGAACAGCAAGCCACCGGGACTATCGGCGATGTCGGCCAATGACTGGATCGCTCGCTGCTTCAATCCCTGTCCTGAAGCGCGTTCTCGCCCGATCGTCTCGGTGAAACGAATCCATTCGCTGCGATAATCGTAGCGATGGCGGAAAAGATGCTTCAGCACCAAAACCCGCACCTTGCGTCGCCACGCTTGCGAGGGAAGCCACAAAATGGCCAGAGCCGCAGCGCCGAGCAGAAAGGCGACTTGCACGACGCGGCTCACATCGCCCGGCATCGCCAGGAATTGGCGCGATGCGAAAACCAGGACGACGACGAAAGCGCCAAAGGCCATCAGAACGATGCATTGCAGCGTAAATTCGCGCGAGGGACGCAAGCGCAGAGCGGTCGTGGCCGTCGATGCCGAACGGGCGAAACCGATCGCAACCATCAAGGCAAGCGACAGAGCCACAAGCGGACGCAGACCTTCGAGCACCGCATGTGTATCCGACGTCAACCATCTCGCGAGATGGTAATTCAGCGCGAAGCCCCACCACAGGACAAGGCCACCAGCACTCCAGGCGATGACTCCGCGATGCGCTGAATTCGTCTTGGCAACGAGATCGTGCAACAGAACCAGCGTACCCAGAGACAACAGAACGCGAAGGAGAGCGACCGTATGTGTGGCCGATCCACCAAAAACGTCGTCGAAGCGAAGCAGCAGTAGCGGGGCCTGCAGCAGCTCGACGAAGGCCAGCACGGTCACGACCGTTCGTACCGAAAGCAGCCCTGCGTTGCGCCTGTCGATCGCGAAAAGGCGGTAGAGGACGAAGATCCAAAGAAGATTGCGGATTATGCCGATCCCCTGCACCGCGGGATAAGAGGATCCGAGCGCGGCCGAGGCTCCGCACCAGATGGCCGTGATTGTCAGTGCAGCGATGCTGGCCGTGCGATCGGGGCGGCGAAGAGACCCGATCCGCGCGACAGCGACAGCTGCCATCGCACATCCGAGGGCAGCGATCGCATAAGCGAGGAAGAACAGCACCCCCTCCAGCATTTAACGCGCCCCGTCCGGCCAGAGGACCACGCGAACGGTCTGGAGGAGGATCAGGAGATCGAGGAAGGGGGAGTAGTTCTTGGCGTAATAGAGATCATATTCGAGCTTCTGGCGAGCATCCTCGGTCGACGCGCCATAGGGGTAGTTGATCTGCGCCCAACCGGTGATGCCCGGCTTCACCATGTGCCTTTCGGCGTAATAGGGCAGCAGATTTTCCAGTTGCGAGACGAATTGCGGACGCTCCGGGCGCGGGCCGACGAAGCTCATCTCCCCTTTCAGAACGCTCCACGCCTGAGGGATCTCGTCGATCCGCACCGTGCGGATGATGCGCCCGATACGGGTTACGCGGGGATCGTTCTCACTGGCCCATTTAGGCCCGTCCTTTTCAGCATCCTGCCGCATCGATCGCAGCTTCACGACGTCGAAATGCTGCCCGTAAAGCCCGACCCGCGTCTGGCGGTAGAACACCGGGCCCGGGCTTTCGAGTTTGATGAGAATCGCGAACAGCACCAGCACCGGGAAGGCCAGCACGAGCAGGAGGAGGCTCACGACGACGTCGAAAATGCGCTTCGAAATCGAGGACAGGAACTGGGTCGAGGAGAATCCGTCGGAAAAGATCAGCCAGCTGGGATTGAGCGTGTCGAGATCCACCCGTCCGGTCTCGCGTTCGATGAAACCGCTGAAATCGATCACATGGAGACCGCGTGTCTTGACGCGCAGTAGGTCTTTGACCGGCAGGGAATTTCGCCGCTCCTCCAGCGCCAGAACGACCTCGCTGGCGCCGATATCATCGACGAAGCGGCCGAAATCGGTGATGGAGCCACGTGGGCGAGCGTCGGGCACCACCGGCTCGGCGTCATTCATGGCGATAAAGCCTGCCACGCGAAAGCTCCCGCCCTTGCGGCGTGCCAGCGCCCTGATCCGCTCCGCCCGCGTTCCCGCGCCGAGCACGAGAACGCTTCGCTGGAAGGTCGAAGTCCCCAGCATCGGCCCCAGGATCAGCCGGTTGAGAACCAGAAGCAGAATTGCGATCGCCATCGCGTAGAGCAGAACCGAGCGCCAGAAGGTCTCCCCCTGCATCACGAAATCGAGCAACGACACCCCAATGACGCCTAGGCTGACTGCGACGAGAAGCCGTGCAACGGCGAAGCGCATCGAACGGAGCGCTTCGGCACCGTAGCTTCCAACCCCGATCAGCGCCGTCATCACGATCGCTGCGAAAACGAGTATGGCGACCGCCCGTTCAGCGAAAGGCTGGCTGCCCGCGCCGATCTGATAGATGCGCAAATCCCACGCCAATTCGCCCGCCAGAATCAACAGGGCGAAATCGACGATGCCGAGCAGGATTACGGCATGGGATACGTAGTGTTTGAAAACTCTGATCATCGTTCGATCGCGAAGGTCGCTCCGGCTTGGGCCCCGTGCCTGGGGCTGTCCTATAGATCGAAGCGATGAACTGTCGGTAAACTTTACACCGAACTCCAGCCCTCGACCTCCCGACGCCTGAAACGCAGAACGGGGCCGCCGGTCGCCCCAACAGCCCCGTTCGGATCAGGATCGGCGAAGTTTACTCGCCGTTGACGGCATCCTGTGCCGCATCGCCCACCTGGTTCGCGGCTTCGCCCACTTGGTTCGCCGCATCAGCGACTGCGTTGTCCTTGGCGATTTCCGCGCCGCTTTGCTGCGTGAAGAACCACACGCCGACCGCGACGAGCAGCACGAGCACGAGCAGAAGCGCGATCTTGCCACCCCCGCCGCCCCCGCCGCGCGTGTCGTGGGTCACAGTCGTATGGGTGTTGCCCTGCGGATCGGTGGTGCGGGTTTCAGTGATACGGTCATCGGCCATGTCTTATTCCCTGAAGCAATTGAGCCCTGAATTATTCAGCCTCTAACGTCGTTTTCTGAACCGGGTTCCCCGCTGCGCGCGAATTCGAACGGGGTCGCGCTGTGCTGCAGTGGGTCGAACGCCAACGCGCGCCCGCGCGGAGGAAAAGAGCGCTGACGGCAATCGGCGACGAAGCAGCCGCGACAGCCCGGACCTATCCAGTCCGCTTCTTCCTGTCGGAGCGAATGACCGCGCGCCTGCGCCAGTTCTCCGGCCAGTCCCGCATCGATGCCCAGCACAATGGAAAAGCGCGACTCACCCTGTCCGCCGCTGGCACCGACGATCCGGGCCATCGTAAACCAGTGGGATGGGCCTGCCCCGCCTGCGCCACCGGGTTGCAACCTTACCGATTGGCACAGGAGTTCCGAAGGCCGTTCGAACGCGCGGGCCGCGATCCAGAGAGGGCATGAATGTTCGCCTTCGAGAAAGGTCGCAACGCTCGCGCCCGCGAAACGCTTCGAAATCTGGCCCGCCCGGTCGATCCGCGCCATGAAGAAAGGCAGCCCGCGCTGACCGACCCGTTGCAACGTCGTCAGCCGATGGGCCAGCTGTTCGAAGCTTACGCCGAACCGGCGTTGTAGGACGGGCAGATCGTACCCGGTCGCATCGCAGGCGCGCAGGAAGCGACCATAGGGCATGATCAGAGCTGCGGCGACATAGGCATCAATATGGCGCGCGAAGAAGCGGCGTGCCGTCTCGTCCTCGAACGACGCGCCCTTGGCAAGCGCGTCGATGTCCTGGCGCATTTCGAGCCGGGCGAGTTGGAGAGCCAGCTGGAAAACGCGCGATTCCGGGCCGAGCATTTCCGACAGCTGTATCTGACGCGCATGCAGATCGAGGCGGCGGCGGGCATCGGGAAGGACTTCGCGCGGCAGGATGCGGACCGAAAGCTGATGCCGTTCGCGCAGGCGCTCGGTCAGCGCGGTCCCGATATCGCCCCGGCTGAGACGCATCTCGTCGGCGAGATGTTCGGCCGCGCTGTCGAGGTCGGCGAAATGGTTGCGCCAACGTTCGATTTCGCGGCGCGAGGCGACCAGCGGATCGTCGCGCTCGGCTGCGGCGCGCGGTGCGTTGTCGTAAAGGCGCGCGAGCGCAGCAGCGGCGTGCGGCGCGGCGGAGAGCAATTCGTCGACCTCTTCGCGATCGATCGCGAGGTCCGAAAAGCGCTCGTCGGCTAGACGCCGCATTAGTCCATCGACGCCGCCGATGCTCTCGTCTTCGCGCAGGGTTCGCGGATCGAAGGCGAACACTTCGACCACTTTCACCATCACGCGCGCGCTGACGGGCCGCCGGTTGCGCTCAAGCAGATTGAGATAGCTTGCCGAGATATCGAGGCGGGTCGCCATGGCCCCTTGTGTCAATCCTTCGCGCTTGCGCAGGCGGCGGAGGGCGGGTCCGGCAAACAGAGACTGATCGGCCATTTGTAAATTACCTTACAACTTTACAGGCGATCATGGCTGAACGCGCTCACCATCACAAGATAGTTTGTAAGTTTTTCTCGTTTTCCCGCCGCAGGGATGGCATCTCGATCCTCACAGACACCGGAGCAGACCATGACCTACCAGAATTCGATCCAGTCCATCGACAAGACCATTCAGCAGAATGGCGCGCCCTGGAATGCCATCGACAGCGAGAGCGTTGCTCGTATGCGCCAGCAGAACCGCTTCCCCACCGGGCTCGACATCGCACGTTACACCGCGAAGATCATGCGCCAGGACATGGAAGCATATGATGCCGATCCGGCCGCCTACACCCAATCGCTGGGTTGCTGGCACGGGTTCATCGCGCAGCAGAAGATGATCTCGATCAAAAAGCATTTCGGCAGCACGAAGCAGCGTTACCTCTATCTTTCGGGCTGGATGGTCGCCGCTCTGCGCAGCGAATTCGGGCCCCTGCCCGACCAGTCGATGCACGAGAAGACCAGCGTGCCTGCCCTGATCGAGGAACTTTACACCTTCCTCAAGCAGGCCGATGCGCGCGAACTGGGCGGCCTGTTCCGCGAACTCGATGCGGCGCGCGAAAAGGGCGACGAGGTCGAAGCGCAGCGCATCCAGCACGCGATCGACAATTACGAGACGCATGTCGTGCCGATCATCGCCGATATCGATGCCGGGTTCGGCAATGCCGAGGCGACCTACCTCCTCGCCAAGAAGATGATCGAGGCAGGCGCCTGCGCGCTCCAGATCGAGAACCAGGTGTCCGACGAAAAGCAGTGCGGCCACCAGGACGGCAAGGTCACCGTGCCGCACGAGGACTTCCACCAGAAGATCCGCGCCATCCGCTATGCCTTCATGGAAATGGGCGTCGAGGACGGGATCATCGTGGCGCGTACCGACTCGCTCGGTGCCGGGCTGACCAAGCAGATCGCCTACAGCACCGAGCCGGGCGATCTGGGCGACCAGTACAACGCCTTTCTCGATTGCGATGAGGTCGATCCCGCCAACATCACCAACGGCCAGGTCTTTATCAGCCGCGATGGCAAGCTGATGACGCCCAAGCGCCTGCCCAGCAATCTCTACCAGTTCCGCTCCGGAACGGGCGAGGACCGCTGCGTGCTCGACTGCATCACCGCGCTCCAGAACGGGGCCGACCTGCTGTGGATCGAGACCGAGAAGCCGCATATCGGCCAGATCGGCGGGATGGTGAACCGTATCCGCGAAGTGATCCCGAACGCGAAGCTGGTCTACAACAACTCGCCCAGCTTCAACTGGACGCTGAACTTCCGCCAGCAGGTGTACGATGCCTGGGCCGAGGAAGGTAAGGATCTCTCCGCCTATGATCGCGATCGCCTGATGAGCGTGGATTACGATGGCACCGATCTGGCCCAGGAAGCCGACGAGCGCATCCGCACCTTCCAGAAGGACGCGGCGCGCGAGGCGGGAATCTTCCATCACCTGATCACTCTGCCGACCTACCACACGGCGGCGCTCAGCACCGACAACCTCGCCAAGCGCTATTTCGGCGAGGAAGGCATGCTCGGCTACGTCAAGCAGGTGCAGCGCGAGGAAATCCGCCAGGGTATCGCCTGCGTGAAGCACCAGAACATGGCCGGCTCCGACATCGGGGACGATCACAAGGAATACTTTGCCGGCGAAGCGGCCCTGAAGGCCGGCGGCAAGGACAACACGATGAACCAATTCGAGGCTGCCTGACCGGCAGACCCGGGGAACCAATTCGAGGCTGCCTGACCGGCAGCCTCGGAGGACCAGTTCGAGGCTGCATAAGCCGGGGAGCGAAAGGATGACCACTATGACACAAGAAGCGCCCAAGACGGAACCAGGCCGCGCCCGCGCCCTGTTCTCGACCGCCGATTTCCGCCTGCTGCGTGCCGCGCTTACGAGCCATGCCCGCCAGACCGAGGATCGTGAGGAACTGGCGAAGATAAACGCCCTGCACCACCGCCTCGGCACCTACGTGCCCGACGCTGGCTAAAACCCTTTCAAAATTTCTCCTGGGGAGGAGAAAGCGGCCGTCGGAGCGACCCCAAGCGCTCCGGCGGCCGTTACTTTATCCGCGCGGCATCAGGTCCATCGCAGCACCTGCCAGCGCTTCCGCCCCGGTGGCGATCACGGCTTCCGCATCGGGTGCCCAATAAGGCGAATGCAGCGAAGGCAGAGGCGTGCCATCTTCCTTCAAGGCCTGAAGCATCGGCGCGGGCGTACCGCTGATCCAGAAGATCATCGATTCCACATCGTCCGGCGCGGCGCGGCGGAACTGGCTGAAATCCTCGCCCCCCATCACGGCTGGCCATTCCATCACCCGCTCCTCGCCAAACCGTTCGCGAAAAGCGGCGGCGCGCGCTTGCGTGAAATCGGGATCGTTGAAGGTGGACGGGGTGTAGGGATCCTCCACCGTCACCACCGGCATCAGCTCTTCCGGCAGACCCGCCGTCATCGCGGCGCCGCGCGCCACGCGCCGGATACCGTCGAGCAGCAGCGTGCGGCTCTCGTCCGAATAGCTGCGCACCGTCAGCTGCAGCTTCGCCTCGTCCGAAATGATGTTGTGCTTGGCGCCGGAATGAAAGCTGCCGACGGTAATCACCGCCGGATCGAGCGGCGAGCTGTTGCGGCTGACGATGGTCTGGAACTGCATGACCATATTGCTCGCCAGCACGATCGGATCGACGGTTGTGTGCGGATAGGCACCATGGCCGCCCACCCCCTTCACGGTGATATCGACGCTGTCCACATTGGCGAGCGCATAGCCTGGCGTGTAGCCGATCGTTCCGGCAGGAGCCGGAGCGGCGGCGTCATGGAAAGCCAGCGCGTAATCGGGCTTGGGGAAGCGCGTATATAACCCGTCCTCCAGCATGGCGAGTGCGCCCAGCCCCAGCTCCTCGGCGGGCTGCAGCACCATGACGAGCGTGCCTTGCCACTGATCCTTGTGATCGACCAGCTGCTGCGCCGCGCCTATAAATCCGGCCATATGGGTGTCGTGCCCGCAGGCATGCATGACGCCTGTAGTCACGCCGCTCGCGGGCGTCGCCACGACTTCGGACGCGAAGGGCAACCCGGTCTGTTCGACCACGGGAAGCCCGTCCATATCGGCGCGCAGCAGCACGGTCGGCCCCTCGCCATTCTTCATGACGGACACGACCCCGGTCCGGCCCACGCCTTCGGTCACCTCAAAGCCGAGATCGCGCATTCGCTTGGCCAGCTTGGCAGCGGTCTTATGCTCTTCGAAGCTCAATTCCGGGTTGGCGTGGAGATCGCGGTAAAGCTCCATCAGTTCGGGCATGTCCTCAGCCACCCCGGCGCGCAGATCCTGCGCCGCAGCCGCACCGGGAGCGACCAGCGCGAGCGCTGCGATCCCGGCGAAGAGTGTTCCGTTCAGTTTCATGCCCCTGTTCCTTTCGCTTGCAAGTCGGCCCGTTGACACGGTTTGCCCCGCGCACACTTCTTCAACCTGTTTAAATCAAACGCTAATATCGATTTTCCGTGACTTTCGACGCCCGCCCATTCCCCATGCAATTTCGACGCAGCGAGCCGAAGCCGATGCCCGATCCTATGCCGAAACCGGGCATGTAGGAAAGCGAAACCGGTGCCGAAAACCTCGCCTCCCTACAGACGCGCGCCCTACAATCCGTAGACCACCTGCAAACTGACCGACAGCGCCGTCACCATGATGAGCACCAGCGGCACCCCCGTCTTGACGTAATCGCCGAAAGCATAACCCCCTTCGGCCATAATAAGCATGTTGGTCTGATAGGCGATAGGCGTGGCGTAACACAGATTGCAGCCGAACAGCACGGCCAGCACCAGCGGTTCGGCAGGCAGGCCCAACTGGCTGGCGATGGCGAAGGCGATGGGCGTGCCGACGGTGGCGGCGGTCGCGTTGCTGGCGAAATTGGTCAGCACGGTCACGAACAACATGATCGCAGCGAGTGTCATGGCGGGCGACAGATATTGCAGCCCGTAGGACAGCACCTGCCCCAGCCACAAAGCCGCTCCGCTGTCGTCGATCAGGCGGCCGAGCGCGATGCTCGCCGCGATCAGGACGATGACCTGCGCCGACAGGGCCCGGCCCACCCGGTCGAACTTGACGCAACCGGTTAGGAACATGGCGATCGCACCGGCGAGGGCCGAAATCGCGATCGGCAGCAATCCGATCGATGCCGCGCCGACCGAAACGCCCATGATCCCTGCCGCCAGGATCCTTTTTGAACGGCGCGGCAGCTCGCGCTTGCCTTCCAGCGTCAGCAGGCTGTCCCCGCTCGCAAAGGCCTGCAATTCCTCCGACATGCCCATGACGAGCAGGACATCGCCTTCCGCGATGCGCAGATCGCCCGCATCGGTGAACCGGTTCTTCTCGCCCAGCAGGCGATCGGGGCGATGAATGCCGATCACTGCCACGCCGTAAAGGTCGGCAATGCCCGAGCTCGGCAAGGTGCGATTGATGAGGCGCGAATCCGCCGTGACGGTCATTTCGACCACCGAGATATCCTCGCGCGTATCGCTCGCCTTGCGGCGGATGCGGTCGATCACCCAGCTGGGCGCCGCATCGCCTCGCAGCACGCGCATCGCTTCCTCGATCGCGGCATGCGTCCCCGTCATGCGCAGGCGCGATTGCGGACGCAGCAAGCCGCGCGGCACATCGTGAAATTCGATATCGGCAGGCAGGCGCGACGCGATTTCGGCAAGCGGGCGGCCGTTGAGGGGGGAATCCTCCGATACGCGCAGCCGCGTTTCGAACCGGCGCAGGGCAGCGGCCTCGATCACGCGATTGTCCCCCAGCATGCGCGGCATCACCAGCCAGACGTAAGGCAGCGCCACGAGCGATGCCGCCAGCACGATGGGCGTGAAATGGAACACGCCCATCTGCGGCATGCCGAGATCGACCGCGATCGAGACGACGAGAATATTGGTCGAGGTTCCGATCGTCGTCGCCAGCCCGCCCATCAGCGATGCAGCGTTGAGCGGAATCAGAGTCTTCGAGGCGGGAAGTGCGCCGCGCTGCGCCAGCGCGACGAAAATCGGCAGCAACAGCACCAGAACCGGCGTGTTGTTGACGCCCATCGACAGGAAGAAGGTGACCACCAGCGAAAACAGCAGGCCGAGCTGAAGATTGATCTTGAAAAGGCGTTCGAGAAAGCGCGCCGCCGGCTCCAGCGCGCCGGTGACGACGAGACCCCGCCCCATGATCATAAGGGCGCAGATCGTTATCAGCGCGTAATGGCCGAAGCCGCCGAAGGCGAGCACCAGCCCGTCGGTCGGGCTGGTCCCGTCGAGCGGGAAGAAATACAGGCCCACCGCGATCGCTGCGATGGTGAGCAGAGACACGATCTCGACCGACAGCCGTCCGCGCGCGAAGCCGACGAACATCGCGATGGTGACCGCCATGGCGGCGATGGCATGGAAGGAAGGGATACCCGGCATTGCTCGCGACGGTGGATCACAGGCGCGCGCAGCGATTGCAAGAGATTAAGCTTCGGTGGTGCGGAAGTTCCGCGCAGCGCGGTGGCGCATGACCGCGCTCAAGTAGCGCGCGGCGCGGTAGCGCAGAAAAAACCCGCTCAGGCAGAGAAGCGATAGCGGCTTAAATCCAGCGCTCATGCAGCGCAGCGGTAGCGCTACAGGAATGGTAATCCAGCGCTCATGCAGCGCAGCGGTAGCGCTACAGGAATGGTAATCCAGCGCTCATGCAGCGCAGCGGTAGCGCTACAGGAATGGTACCCCCGGCCGGACTCGAACCGGCACTTCGTTAGAAACTCGATTTTGAGTCGAGCGCGTCTACCAATTCCGCCACGGAGGCACGGAAGCGGCGCGGATAGCGAAGAGGAGGGAGGAACACAATCCTCCCCTTTGCGCGAAGACTTACTTCTTGAGCGCGCCGACCAGCAGCTTGTGCAGTTTGGAATGCAGCGCATCGTTTGCGGCCAAAACCTGATCGGAATGGATCGGCATGGATCGCCCACGGAAATCGCTGACGAAACCGCCCGCCTCGCGCACGATCAGGCAGCCCGCCGCCGTATCCCAATCGTTGAGGCCGCTTTCCCAGAACCCGTCGAAACGCCCGGCGGCAAGCCAGGCGAGATCGAGGGATGCGGCACCGAAGCGGCGAATGCCCGCAACCTGCGGGCCGATCGCGGCGAAGATCTTGGTCCATTCGGAAAAATCGCCGTGGCCCTGAAACGGCATGCCGGTGGCGACCAGCGATTCGCTGAGATTGCGACGGCCGGACACGCGCAGGCGCGCATCGTGGAGCCAGGCGCCCCGGCTCTTTTCCGCCCAGAACGTCTCGTCGGTGATCGGTTGATAGACCACCCCGGCAGTCACATCGCCCCATCCGCCGCCGCCCAATTTGGGTTCCTGCACCGCGATGGAGATCGCGAAATGGGGAATGCCGTGGATGAAATTGCTGGTCCCGTCGAGCGGATCGATGATCCAGCGCGGCTTGTCGGGATCGCCTTCGATGACGCCCGCTTCTTCCAGCACGAAGCCCCAATCGGGACGCGCGGCCAGCAATTCGTCGTACAAAGTGCGTTCGGCACGCATATCCGCCTTGCTGACGAAATCGGCCGGGCCCTTCTGGCTGACCTGAAGGTGCTCGACCTCGCCGAAGTCGCGCCGCATCCGGCCACCCGCCTTGCGCGCGGCCTTTTCCATTACCCGGATGAGACCGGAAATCGCTGCCATGATAAAGTCCTAGCTCGCCTTGCCGACGTAGCTCTGTTCGTACACGTCGACCACGATCCGCGTGCCGCTTTCGATATGCGGCGGGACCATGATGCGCACGCCATTGTCGAGCACGGCGGGCTTGTAGCTGGACGAAGCGGTCTGCCCCTTCACCACGGCGTCGGCTTCCACGATGGTGGCCTCGACCTGCGAAGGCAGTTCGACGCTGATGGGCTTTTCTTCCCACAATTCGAGCTTCGCCTGCATTCCGTCCTGCAGGAACGGACGCGCATCGCCGAGGAGATCGCTCGGCAGCATGATCTGCTCGCAGGTTTCCTGGTCCATGAACACGAGCATGTCGCCGTCTTCGTAGAGGAACTGGTAGTCCTTGGTGTCGAGCCGCACCTTCTCGACCGTGTCGGCGCTGCGGAAGCGGACGTTCGTCTTGCGACCGTCCTGCAGGTTCTTCATCTCGACCTGCATGTAGGCCCCGCCCTTGCCCGGCTGGGTATGCTGGATCTTGGCGACTTTCCAGATGCCGCCTTCATATTCGAGAATGTTGCCGGGACGGATGTCCACGCCGCTGATCTTCATGGGATATGCCTTCGTCTGTGCCGGGCCGATGGATTGCCCGTGCAAGTATGGCGCGCGCTTAGCCGAGCATGCGTCGAACAACAAGGCTGGCGAAACCCTGCGCGCCGTATGGGTCATCCTGGCGAGCGCCGGATAGGTGGCATGGGGCGGCGCGATGGCCTATATCGGAGGGATGACGGTTCGCCCCATCCCAATCATCATGGCCCTTTTCGCCACGCTCGTTCCGACCACAGGCCGTGCGGCCGCACGCGATATCGGCGTTCTGCCGCAGGGCCGCTATCAATGCGCCCTTCCCGGCGATGCCCAGGGCCAGGCTTACGTTCCGGTCCCGGATCTGTCTTTCCGTATCACCAGCGCCTCGCGCTATGTCCATAAGTCCGGCAAGGGTATCTACCTGCTGGACGGCGATACGATGGTTTTCACGCGCGGCCCGCTCAAGGACATGCGATTGCGGCGCGTGTCCGGCGGGCTCTTGCAGCAGGTGAAGTCCGACGGGACGCTGGGCCGCGTGCGCTGCAATCGGGCGACGCGCTGAAACCTATCGCTGCGAGAGGATCGGGTACGGATTGATCGCGTTGGCCGGCTCCCACCATTCGGCGTCGGGCGTCGTCTGGAGGATGGCGAAATGGAGATGCGGCGCTTCGGGCGAAGCGTTGCCGGAGCTGCCGACCGTGCCCAGCCGCTGCCCGCGCCGCACGCGCTGCCCTTCGCGCAGACCCTCGGCATATTCGTCCATGTGGGCGTAATAATGGATCGTTTCGCCATCTGACGAGCGGACATAAATCGTGTTGCCGCCCGCATCGGACCGGAACAGGCGTTCGATCGTGCCGGGAGCGGCGGCCACCACGCTGGTGCCGCGCGGAGCCATGATGTCGATTGCCTCGTGCAAGCGCGTGCCTCCACCGCGCGAATCGGTGAACGTATCGCTCAGATCGCTCGGCTTCACGTTCAGTACCGGGATCAACAGGCCGGCGGTCGATTCTTCCGCCGGTGCGCGCGCGACTCTGGTGTTGAGTGCCGCGGCGTTGCGCGCCTGATCCGAAATCGGGGTTTCGAGACCTGCCTGCTCTGACGAGGCTGGATCGCTCGGGCCGGGATCCGGGCTGGGGCTCGGTGCAGCCTTGGCGGGGCTTGTCTTTTCGAGCTGGCTGTCGCTGCCCGCATTCTCGATCAGGCTACCACCCGCCACGATCCAGACCATGCTGGTGACCGTGGCGGTGATGATGACAGTGAGTATGCGATCGGCGAACTTCATTGCATGACGATAGCCTGCACCGGCGATGCCGTCACGCTTCGAATATCACCCGCGTCGATTGCGACACCATGCCAGCCAACCGCGCCGCATCCCAATTGGTCAGGCGGACGCAGCCGCTCGATTGCGCACGGCCGATGGTTTCGGGATCCGGCGTGCCGTGAATCCCGTAATGTTCCTTGCTGAGATCGATCCAGACGACGCCGACCGGTCCGTTGGGGCCCGGCGGCAATTGATAGGTTTCGCCTTCCCCGTCGCCGAGGACTTCCGGATCGTAGCTGTAGGTCGGGTTATAGGCTTCGCCCTCGATATCCCACTCGCCGATGGGCAGCGGAAACTGACTGGACCCGGAACTGACCGTGAAAAGCGCGACGAGCTTGTCGCCCTGATAGGCCTTCAAGGTTTTGCCTGCCTTGCTGACCACGATGCGGTCCACTTCGGGCTGGTCGCTACCGACGCCCAGCGCGGCGAGCGTTCTCTGCCAGCCGCGATCGGCGATCGCGCCAGGTTCGATCCGGTCACCGCCGATATTGGGGACGCGGATACGCTGGCCGGGGCGGAAGAAGCTTTCCGCCGCTGCCTGGGCGGTCTGCGCGCTGGAGCCGGACGCGCTCGAAGTCGGAGTCGGGGTCGGAGTCGCAGTGGCAGTCGAACTGGGCGTCGGCGAGGCCGTGCCCTGTCCCTCCATGCCGGCCGGTCGGCCATTGGGATTGAGCTGCTTCAGCACATCGATCGTCGTGTGAAAGCGTTCGGCAAGCTTCTCGTCGAGCGAGGTGTAGCCGAGGCGTTCCATCTTAGCCTTCGCGGCGGTATCTTCGGGGATTGAGACGTAGTCGACCTCGCCCCAATTCTCGGGAATGGTGACGACGCGCGTGGCCGGAATCCGCTCCCATTCGGACAGCGCCTGTTTGGTCGCTTCGTCCAGCTCACCCGTCGTGTCGAGATCGTTCGCTTCCTGGAAACCCATCAGCGCGTTCTCGGTGCTCATGCCCATCTTGCCGTCGATCACGCCGGGACCGAAGCCGATCCGGTCGAGCACCACCTGCGCCTGCATGATCGGGCGATCTTCGGGATCGGGGATCGCGTCGGCGGAGCCCATATTGCTCGAATTGCCGTCGGCCTCGGCGCTGGTACGCGTCATCGCCTGATCGTCGGACGCCATCGAGTCCGCCAGATTGTCGTCGCTATAGGTGTCGTATCCGTAATCGGATCCGCTATCCGCGCTGGCGGTGGTTTCCTCACCGGTATCGTTGTCCTGCCCGCTCATGCTGCATGCGGCGAGGGCCAGCGAGGATACGGCGGCGAAAACGAGGTGGCGCATGGTAATCTCCTGAACGGACACACGAATTGAAGGTCCGCTTCGGGGATGACTACTCACGAAGCCGCGATTTGCTCCGCAAAGGCTTTCACGCTGGCCACTTCGTCTTCGTTCCAGACCGCACCGGACACGGCGAGGAAATCCGCCCCCGCCTCGATCAGCGGCCTGCAGTTTTCGGGCGTGATGCCGCCGATGGCGACGCAGGGTATTTCGATGAGGCCCGTCCACCATTCCACGAGCTCGGGCTCGGGGCGATGCTCGCTCTGCTTGGTCGTGCTGGGAAAGAACGCTCCGAAGGCGACATAGTCAGCGCCCGCTTCGCCCGCCTCCAGTGCGAGGTGACGGCTGGCATGGCAGGTGACGCCGATCTGCGCCTCGCGCCCCAGTTCCTCGCGCGCTTCTTCCACGGTGCCGTCCTTCTGGCCGAGATGGACACCGTCCGCACCCAGGCGCTTGGCGAGAGGAATCGAATCGTTGACGATGAACGCGACTTCGCGCGCGGCGCAGATGGCCTGCAGAGGTTCGGCAAGGCGTGCGGCCTCGTGCTGGTCGATATCCTTCACGCGAAACTGAAACGCAGTCACCAGCCCCGGCACCGCGTCGAGCGCGCGTTCGAGGCGCTGCGGAAATTCGCCGGACACGTCGAGCGGCGAGATCAGGTAAAGCTGGGTCGAGAGTTCGGCGTTGGGATCGGTCATCGCCACGCCCCTAGCCTTACCGAGCGCGCCCGTCGATATTCAGCCTGTCGAAAGCGGTTTGGGCGCCAGACAGCCCAATGATCCGCACCCTCGCCCCGCTCGCTCTCCTGACACCTCTCATCGCATCGGGATGCGCAATCGTGCCGGACACGCCCATGGTCGGCGGCGAAGCGCAGGCGCAGGGCACCGCCGTCGCTTTGGGAGAATCGGTCTGGCAGGGAGACACGATCCTCACGCCGCTGAGCGTGGTCGAAGACAGTCGCTGCCCGCAAAACGCACGCTGCGTCCATGCGGGCAGGCTTATCGTGTCGACGCGCATCACGGCGACGCATTGGAAGCAGACCGTGCCAATGACTCTGGGCGAGCCCTATACGGTCATGAACCGGACCTATGTGCTGGGCGAAGCCATGCCGGCACAGGTAGCCGGGCAGACCATCCCGCCCGGCGCCTATCGCTTCACCTATGCGGCGCGCTGAATTCAGGCGCCGGTGCTGTCCCCGGTACTGGCACACGAGATCTCTTCGATCGCATTGCCGAGCGCCTGGTCGAATTGCTGATCGTCCATCTTCGCCTGCAGAACTTCGAGCAGCGCGCGGCTGAAGCTTGCGATCATGCCGTCGTTCTTGGCCAGCTCGCGGCAGGCGTCTTCACGGCTGTAACCGCCCGAAAGCGCGACGACGCGCAGCACCTGCGGATGATCGATCAACGGCTTGTAGAGGTTCGGCTCGCTCGGAATCGTGAGCTTCCACATCACCTGCTTGCCTTCGGGCACGCGCTCCATCTGGTCGAGCGCGTTGGATAGCACCAGCGCTTCGGCCTGGACGCGGCTGTCGCTCTTCAGGCTCACTTCGGGTTCCAGGATCGGAACGAGGCCCTGATCCAGAATTTCGAGGCCGAAATCCATCTGCTGGCGGATATTCTCGGCGATGCCCTTCTGATCGGCTTCATGGATGACCGAACGCATCTTCGTGCCGAACACGCCCAATTCCTTGGCCCGCGCGCAGTCTTTCGCCAGCGTCGGCATCTCCTTCATCAGCTGCACGCCGTTTTCGGTGTCGTGCATACCCTTGTCGACCTTCAGGAACGGCACAATGCCGCGGCGCGAGAGCAGGGCCGGAATGGGCGAGCCGTCCTTGGAGCAACCCTCCATCGTCTTTTCGAACAGGATCGCGCCGATGACGCGTCCGTCGGAAAAGCTGGGCGATTCGACGATGCGGCAGCGCATCTCGTGGATCTTGGCGAACATCTCCTCGTCGCCGTCCCACTCGCTATCCTCGACGCCATAGGATTGCAGCGCCTTGGGGGTGGAGCCGCCGGACTGGTCCAGCGCCGCGATAAAGCCCTGCCCGTCACGCATGCGCGCGGTCATCTCTTCGAAATTCATAAATCCGTCCTCACGATCCGTGGATGCATTCGTATGCAGAAGCCCTTAGCCATACCGTTTCCCAGCGGCAAGGCGGTGGGCGGGTTCGTCCAGATTCGAGCGGGTCGTCGCTAGGCAGCGAACTAAACGCGGAGTTGAGCGTATTACGCAAAACGGAGCGGGCCGCGTGGGGCTCGCAGGCGGAGACAGTTCATCCCCGATAGATCCGGTAACGAATTACGCGGTAGCGGCGGCTGGCGCGGCGCGATCGCGCTTGCCATCGTACTGATGGCGGCTCTTTCGGGCGCGACACAGCTGACCCCGCTCTTTCCGACCTATATCGAAAAGCGGATCCTCTCGTCCTTCACTCTCACGCTCGTCTTCGCGATCTATGTCGTCGGCGCGCTTGGGATGATGTGGCTGGGCGGGTCTCTCTCGCGAAAATTCGGCCGGAAATTGCTGCTCGGCGCGGCGCTCGCCGCGATCCTTCTGGCCGACATCGCATTCTATTTCGCGAGCGGTCTGCCACCGCTGATGCTGGGGCGATTTCTTTCGGGCGCGGGCGTCGGCGTGTTCGTCGCCATCGGATCGCTTGCTCTCATCGACCAGCTTTCCGAAGAACACGAGGAGGCAGGCTCGCTGCTGGCGGCTTGCGCAAATGTGGGCGGCCTGGCCTTCGGATCGGTTTTGGCCGGATTCGTCGGCGAATTGGCGACGCGGCCGCTGCACACGCCGTTCCTCGTCCATCTCGCCCTGATCGCGGTGGCTTTCGGTATCCTGATGCTGAGCGCCCGGACGATTGCCAGCGACCGCAGCCGCGCGATCGATTATTCCTTCCCGCGCATTCCCGATGAGGCGCGCGCCGTATTCATTCCGGCGGCGATCGCTGCATTCGCCGCTTTTGCAGTGGGCGGCTTCTTCGGAGCGTTCATTCCGTCCTTCGCCAGCGAGGAGCTGGGGATCGACGACGCTCTGGCCATCGGGATCATCGCTGCGCTGGTATTCGCTTCGACGGTGATCGGAAATGTCGTCGCCACGAAATTGCCGGAGCGTTTCGCGCCCCTGATCGGAGCGGTCGTCCTGTTCGTGGGCGCCTGCATTCTCGGGACGGGCCTTGCCACGGCGTCGCTCACGATCCTTGCCGTGGGCGCGTTCATCGCGGGACAGGGCAACGGCATCGCGCTCCAGTCGGGGCTCAACGCCATCAAGCGCGAATCGCAGCAGGAGAACGAGACCGAGGCGGTCACGCTGTTCTTCATGCTCGCCTACAGCGCGCTGGCTTTACCGATCCTGCTGGCGGGCGTGGTGCAGCAATTCTTCAGCCTGAAGGCGACGGCGGTCGGATTTGCGATCGCCATCGCGCTTCTGGTGGGCGTGGCGATCGTGCTTCTGTGGCGCCGCCTGCGCGAAAGCGATTCCGCTTAACCGCGCAGAGCAGCGACGCCGGGCAGATCCTTGCCTTCCATCCATTCGAGGAACGCGCCGCCCGCCGCCGAAACGAAGGTGAAATCCTCTTTCACGCCAGCATGGGCGAGCGCGGCGACGGTATCGCCCCCACCCGCGACCGAGATCAGCGATCCGCTCTCCGTGAGCGCGGCGGCAGTGCGTGCTAATGCCACGGTCGCAGCATCGAACGGCTCGGTCTCGAACGCGCCGAGCGGGCCGTTCCAGACCAGCGTCCGGCAGGTCTTGAGCACGTCGCCCAAGGCTTCGACGGCCTGCGGCCCGACATCCAGGATCATCTCGTCCGAAGCGACCTCGTGGACGTTGCAGGTGCGCAAGCTGTCCGGGTTGGCGGCAAATTCCTTCGCCACCACCACGTCGTAGGGGAGATGGACGGTGCAACCGGCATGGTCCGCCTCGTCCATGATGCGGTTCGCAGTGTCGGTGAGGTCATGCTCGCACAGTGATTTACCGACATCGACACCCTTCGCAGCCAGGAACGTGTTGGCCATTCCGCCGCCGATGATCAGGTGCTGCACCTTACCGACGAGGTTGGTGAGCACGTCCAGCTTGGACGAAACCTTTGCTCCGCCGACCACGGCAGCCACCGGCTGTTCCGGCGCGCCGAGAGCGGCGTCGAGCGCCTTCAATTCCTCTTCCATCGCCCGCCCGGCATAGGCGGGGAGCAGGCGCGCGAGGCCTTCGGTGCTGGCATGGGCGCGGTGGGCAGCGCTGAACGCGTCGTTGACGTAGAAATCGCCATGCGCCGCGATCCCCTTGGCGAAATCGGTATCGTTCGATTCCTCGCCCGGCCAGAAGCGGACGTTTTCCAGCAGGCCGATATCGCCCGCTCGCAGGATGCCGATCGACTGTTCGACCACCGGGCCCATCACTTCGGGGATGAACATGATCTCCTTGCCCAGCACCGCGTCGACATCGCCCTGCACGAAGCTGGTGGTCATGGTCGAATTGCGCTGCCCCTTGGGCCGTCCGAAATGCGCGAGCAGGAGCACTTTCGCGCCCTTTTCGGTCAATTCCAGAATGGTGGGCTTGGCCGCTTCGACGCGCGTGACATCGGTGGCGGCCCCGTCCTTCATCGGCAGGTTCAGGTCCACGCGCACGAGCGCGACTTGGCCGGTAAGGTCGGCGGGGAGATCGTCGAGGGTCTTGAAGCTGCTCATCGGGTAAACCTATCCGTTCGGTTCGAGCGAAGTCGAGAACCAATGCACGCGCGTGTCTCGACTTCGCCCGACACGAACGACCCGACACGAACGGACGGGTTGCGCTTACAGGAACTTCGCCATTGCGCCCGCAGTGTCGAGCATGCGGTTCGAGAAGCCCCATTCATTGTCGTACCAGCTGACGACGCGGGCGAGCTTGCCTTCCATCACGCTGGTTTCCAGGCTGTCCACCGTGGAGCTGGCCGGCTGATGGTTGAAGTCGCTCGAGACCAGCGGCTGGTCGGTGTAATCGAGCACGCCCTTCAGCGCGCCTTCCGCCGCCGCCTTCAACGCGCCGTTCAGTTCCTCGACGCTGGTGTCGCGATTGGGCGTGAAGACCAGATCGACGAGGCTGACATTGGCCGTCGGCACGCGGACCGAGCTGCCGTCGAGCTTGCCGTTCAGATCGGGCAGGACCAGGCCGACCGCGCGCGCCGCGCCGGTGGTGGTCGGGATCATATTCTGCGCCCCGCCGCGCGCCCGGCGCATGTCGGAATGCATCTGGTCGAGCATGCGCTGGTCATTGGTGTAGCTGTGGATCGTGGTCATGAAACCGCGCTCGATCCCCACCGTGTCATGCAAGACCTTCGCGATCGGGGCGAGGCAGTTGGTGGTGCAGCTGGCGTTCGAGACGATGACATCGTCCTTCGTCAGCGTGTCGTGGTTGACGCCGTAGACGATCGTCGCGCTGACATTCTTGGCAGGTGCGGAAATCAGCACGCGCTTTGCGCCCGCCTTCAGATGCGGTTCGGCCTGTTCGTGGCTCTGGAAGAAGCCGGTGCATTCGAGCACGATGTCGATGCCCTGATCGCCATGCGGGAGGTTGCCGGGATCGCGCTCCGAGGTGACCTGGATGGTCTTGCCGTTGACGGTGATCGTGTTCTCGCCGGTTTCGACCGTGCCGGGGAAGCGGCCATGCGTGCTGTCATACTGGAACAGAAGCGCGTTCGACTTCGTGTCGGCCAGATCGTTGATGCTGACCAGTTCGAGATCGTGATCGTCCCGCTCGAGAATGGCCCGCGCCACGAGGCGGCCGATGCGTCCGAAACCGTTGATTGCAACCTTGGTAGCCATGATAGAAGCTCCTGCTTAACCGTTCAATTTGTTCATGATTTGCGGGACGATCGCGTCCACGGTGAGGCCGAATTTGGCGAACAGATCCTCTGCCGGGGCGCTTGCGCCGAAGCGGTCGATCCCGATCCTGAGGCCGTTCGTCATGGTATAGCGATCCCAGCCGAAAGTCGTCCCGGCTTCCACGCTGACGCGCAGGATCTCGCCGGGCGAAACGTTCGGCAGAAGGTCCGCCTTGTATGCCTCGTCCTGTTCGTCGAACAATTGGGTGCACACCATCGAAACGACGTCCGCGCCGACGCCCTTCTTCTCCAGCTCGGCGGCGCATTCCAGCGCGAGATGCACTTCGGAGCCGGTCGCGATCAGGATCACCTTGCGGGCATTTTCCGCCGATTTGAGACGGTAGGCGCCCTTCGCGCTCTGGCCCGTGACGCTCGCATCGGTGCGGATCTGGGGCAGGTTCTGGCGAGTCAGCGCAAGCACGGTCGGCCGGGTCTTCTCGCGCAGGGCGATTTCCCAGCACTCGGCCGTTTCGACCGTGTCGGCAGGCCGCATGACGAGCAGGTTCGGTATCATCCGCAGCGACTGCACATGCTCGATCGGCTGGTGCGTCGGCCCGTCCTCGCCCAGCCCGATGCTGTCATGCGTCATCACATAGATGGCGCGCGCCTGTTGCAAGGCGGACAGGCGGATCGCGCCGCGGCAGTAATCGGTGAAGACCAGAAACGTGCCCCCATAGGGGATGACGCCGCCATGCAGCGCCATGCCGTTCATCGCCGCAGCCATGCCGAATTCGCGGATGCCGTAATAGATGTAGCGGCCCGAACGATCGTCCGCCGTGAACGGACCGATGCCGCCCGCCTTGGTATTGTTCGATCCGGTCAGGTCCGCGCTGCCGCCAATCGTATCGGGCAGCATGGCGTTGATCTGGCCGAGCGCCATCTCGCTCGCCTTGCGGGTGGCGACCTTCTGCGGTTCGGCCATCAGCGATTGGATATAACCATCGAGGCTGAAATCCTGCGGCAGGTCGCCCGCCATGCGCCGTTCGAATTCGGCGCGTTCGTCGTGGTTTTCGATCCGCTCGTTCCATTCCGAACGCGCCGACGCGCCGCGCTGGCCGGTGCTGCGCCAGTCATCGAGAACCTCGGCAGGAATCTCGAACGGCTCCGCATCCCAGCCCAGCAGGTCGCGCGCAGCTGCGATCTCGTCGCTGCCGAGAGGTGCGCCGTGCGTCGCGCTGGTTCCCTGCTTGTTGGGCGCGCCCTTGCCGATCACCGTCTTGCAGGCGACGAGCGAAGGGCGTTCGGATTCGACCGCCTCGTCCAGCGCGCGGCGGATGTCGGCGAAATCGTGGCCGTCGCATTCGACCACATGCCACCCGGTCGCTTCGTAGCGCGCCTTGATATTCTCGCTGGTCGAGAGGTCAGTCGAACCGTCGATGGTGATGTTGTTATCGTCCCACAGCACGTTCATCCGGCCGAGCTTCAAATGCCCGGCAAGGCCGATCGCTTCGTGGTTGATGCCCTCCATCAGGCATCCGTCGCCCGCGATCACCCAGGTGCGGTGATCGACCAGATCGTTACCGAAATCGGCGTTCAGGCTGCGCTCGGCAATCGCCATGCCCACCGCCATCGCCAGGCCCTGGCCCAGCGGGCCGGTTGTGCATTCGACGCCATCGAGAAGGAAGTTTTCCGGGTGACCCGCGCACGGGCTGCCGAGCTGGCGGAAATTGCGGATGTCTTCCATCGTGGGCGACGCATATCCGGCCAGATGCAGCAGGCTGTAGATCAGCATCGAACCGTGGCCTGCGCTCAGCACGAAGCGATCGCGGTCCGCCCAGTCGGGCGCCTTGGGATCGTGCTTGAGATATTCGCCCCACAGCACGGTCGCGACATCGGCCATGCCCATCGGCATGCCGGGGTGGCCCGAATTCGCCGCCTGTACCGCATCCATCGAAAGCGCCCTGATGGCATTGGCCATCCGGACCATGTTTGCGGTATCGAGGCTCATGCGGGAAACACTCCTGGGGGTGGGATCGAAAGCGTTATGACGCGCCGGGCGAATGGGCGATTCGGCGCGCGCGAAGCCTTTGCGGACTGCCCTGCCGAGGTCAAGCCGAGCGCTGAGCGTAAAGGCTCCCATGGCTGCTTCAGGAGACTTATCAACAGGTGTCGCCAAGCCTTTGCCGTATTTGCAGAACGCGCTAAAAAAGCGGCCATGGCTGACGAACGCATCACTCAAGCCCTCGCGCGGATCGACGCCGCGCTCGACAGGATCGAGACCGTTTCATCCCACCGGCCGGCAATCGCCGCGCCGGACAAGCCCGCAATGGCCGCTCTCGTTGCGCGGCACGAAAATCTGCGCGAAAGCGTGTCGGGAAGCCTCACGGAACTCGATGCCCTGATCGAAAGGCTGGAGCGATGAACGACGTCAAGCTCTCGCTCGGCAAGCGCACCTACACCATCGCCTGCGCGGAAGGGGAAGAGGACCACCTGCGCCATCTCGGCAGCATGGTGGACGAGCGCCTGTCCGCGATCGGTGCGGATCTTATGGGACAGACCGAGGCGAAGAACCTGCTCATCGCGGCGCTTATCCTGGCGGACGAAGTCCACGAGGCGAAGAAGCGCGCCGAGGCTGAAGGGGAAGTGGATACCTCGCTCGCCGAAACGCTCGAAACTCTGGCCGAACGGCTGGAAAAATCGGCCGCCGCGCTTGAGGGTGCGGGTCCGGACGCCTAGATAGGGATCGGCGGGGCTGCCCGGTACGACCGATCGAACATCCCTGAGGCTATAAGCAATCCAAGGGAGCTGTCCCTTCCCTGGGGATCGGGTTCGTCCCGGGAACCGGGGTAAACGGCGCCCACCTGACGTGAAGGCGTCAGAGGATTTCAAGGCAACGACCCATGGTGGTCCCGTCATGTTTTTGCGCTAACGCTCCGCTGCTTGAGCGCGGGGGTTTCTCCCTTAAATCTTAGAACGCCACTCCAGAAGAATTTCAGGACGGATATCTTGGACAAGGCCGCGATCAGAAAGACGCTGAGAGCCAAGCGGCGCGATCATGTCGCGGCGCTGCCGGAAAACATGCGCGCGCTGATGTTTCATCGCCCGCCCGCGCCGCTGCTCGATCTGGTGCCGGACGATGGCGCGATCGGCCTTTACCGCGCCGGTCCGCTCGAAGCGCCGACCGCGTCCTATGCGCGCTTCTTCTTCGAACAGGGGCGCACCATCGCCCTGCCCCGGTTCTGGGCGAAGGATCGGGCGATGGACTTCGCCGTCCATGCCGATCCCTACGAGGAAAGCGATTGCGAGGCCGGCCCCTTCGGCATTCCGCAGCCGGTGGGCGATGCGGATAGTGCAAACCCCTCGGTGCTTTTCGTTCCGCTGCTCGGCTTCACAGCCGAAGGCGCACGGATCGGCCAGGGCGGCGGGCATTACGATCGCTGGCTGGCCGATCATCCCGACACGGTCGCGATCGGCATGGCGTGGGACGCGCAAGTATGCGACGAGCTGCCGATGGAAGCGCACGACAAGCCCCTGTCCGCCGCGGTGACACCCACGCGGCTTTACGGTCCGTTCTGATGCGTGACGAGCCCACCCTGCGCATCCCGCTCGGCATCCTTGCACTGCTGGTGGGCCTGACCGTTTACGGCGTGCTGGTGGTGACCTTCGTACCGCCGCTGATGGAAAGCTGGCCGACGATCCTTCAAATGGTCGTCTATCTCGTGTTCGGCGTTATCTGGCTGCTGCCTCTGAAACGCTTCCTGATCTGGATGGAAACCGGCCGCTGGAGCGCGCCTTCCGAATAAGAGGCGCGGAACCGCAGGATTGTGCGTGCCGTTATCCTCTCATGCCGGAGTTACCCGAAAACGAAGCGCAGCGCCTAACGATTGAGCGCGAGTGTTTGAATCGCACGATCGAGAAGGTCGAGCTGGGCAACGACACCAGCTATATCGAATTGCCGGGCGACAATGAGCGCCAGCGGCTGGTCGGGCACCAATTCACGCAGACGCGGCGCCACGGGAAGAACATCTTCGCAGGATCGAAGACCGGCCCGTGGATGACGGTCCATCTCGGCATGACGGGCTGGCTGATCCCGTTCGATGCGCCGGACGATCCACCCGACCACACCAAATTGCTCATCACCTTCGAAGGCGATCGGCGGCTCGCCTTTCGCTGTCCGCGCAAACTGGGGCATGTCCGTATAATCGACGATCCGGACGGCTATATCGAGAACGAAGGGCTTGGCCCCGACGCGCTGGATCTGGCGCGAGACGGTTTCATCGCAACATTCGGGAATACCCGCAGTGCCATCAAATCGGCATTGATGAAGCAGGACAAGATGGCGGGCGTCGGCAATCTCTGGTCCGACGAGACTCTGTTCCAGGCGGGGCTCCATCCCGAGCGGCGCGCGAACGAATTATCTGAAGATTGCCTCGCCGATCTGCGCACCACGATGCGCCGCGTCCTTCACCAGGGCGTGAAGGTCGAAGCCGACTATAAGGAGCTGCCGCACGACTATCTGATCCGCCACCGCGAAAAGGGAGCCGAATGCCGCCGCTGCGGCGGTGAGATCACGAGCGCGAAGGTCGGCGGACGAACCGCCTATTTCTGTAGCTCGCATCAAAAATAAGGTAATGTCCCAAGTGGCGCGAGTGACGGGACTCGAACCCGCGACCCTCGGCGTGACAGGCCGATACTCTAACCAACTGAGCTACACCCGCGCATTAAAACGCTGCAGCGCCTCTTGGGAGCCGCGCAACTAGGGCAGGGTCGAAAGGCTGTCAATGCGATTTCCTGCGAAAAATTGCATGGCGTCCGGCGGCAGGATGGTGAAGCCGCGTTAACCCTATTTTGACCGCGCCCCGATACGCCGAAGCCAAGGGCAATCGTGGGGATTTCTATGCGCAGCATCGTAGTGGGTTTGAGTGCGCTCGCCTTGGCAACAGCCGCGAGCGCTGCGGGATCTTCTCTGTCGATCACGCGCTCTGTCTTCATCGAAACGCGGTCCGATGACGGAATCGCTCTGGAACCCGCCCAGCGCCTGGAAAGCGGCGACAAGGTGGTGCTGGTCATGCAGTGGGACCGGGAAAACGCCCAGCGCCCCTTCACGCTCGCAAGCCGCGTACCAGAAGAACTCGCTTTCCAGCGCAGCGGCGACGCTGCGGTCGAAGTGTCCATCGACGGCGGTCGCCGCTGGGGGCGCCTCGGCGATCTGCGGAGCGGCCAGCGCCTCGCTTCGCCCGAAGACGTAACGCATCTGCGCTGGCGCATCGCCGCCGGTGAGGACCGGCGGCTCAGAAGCTACAGCGCGATCGTGCGTTAATTCACCAGGATCAGCGCGGGCGCTTCGAGCAGTTTCTTCAGCGCCTGGACGAAGCTCGCAGCATCCCATCCGTCGACCACGCGATGGTCGCAGCTGATCGAGATATTCATCAGCTTGCGCTTCTCGATCCGCTCCCCGCCATTGCCGTCCGAAACATACATCGGGCGTTCGATAATGCGGTTCGGGCCGATGATCGCCACTTCGGGACGGTTGATGACCGGCGTCGTCGCCACCCCGCCAAGCGGACCGAGCGATGTCACGGTCAGCGTCCCGCCCTGCATTTCGTCGCTCTTGGCCGTACCGCTGCGGGCTGCTTCCGCCAGACGCGAGATCTCGTTGGCGAGCTGCCACAGATTCTTCGCCTGCGCGTTTTTGATCACCGGCACCATCAGCCCGGCATCGGTCTGGGCCGCCATGCCGAGATTGACCGAACCATGACGCGTCACGACGCCCGCCTCGTCGTCATAGCGCGCGTTGATCATGGGGAAATCGGGGAGAGTCTTGCAGATCGCCGTGATCAGCAGCGGTAGGATCGTGAGCTTGGGCTTGTCGCCTTTGTTGGCGTTGAGCTGAGCGCGCAGCGCTTCCAGTTCGGTGACGTCCACTTCCTCGACATAAGAGAAATGCGGGATGTTGCGCTTGGACGCGGCCATGTTTTCGGCGATGCGACGGCGCATCCCGATGACCTTCTTTTCCTCGTCCGCACGGGTCGGCGCAGCCGCACCGAAGCCGTCGCTGTAGGACAGGAACTGGTCGAGATCGCCGTGTCGGACGCGGCCTTCTTCCGAAGGCTTTACCTGACCCAGATCGACGCCCAATTCCTTCGCGCGCTTGCGCACCGCGGGGCTGGCGAGAACCTTTGCCGAAGATGCGGCCGGTGTGTGTGCCGGAGCGGGCGCCGGAGCAGGTGTCGGTGCGGGCGGCGGCGACGGATCGGCTGCCATCGCATCGTCGGCGTCGCTGGGATCGGGGTTCTCGACCTCGATCCGCTCTTCGACTTCCTCGTCCTTCGGCGCGGGCGCGGCATCCGCCGCAGCCTCGTTCTCCTCGGCGACATCGTCGGGCACTTCGCCCTCGACCTCGATCACGACAAGCATCGAGCCGATCAAGACCATGTCGCCCTCGCCGCCCGCGATTTCGAGGATCTTGCCGTTGACCGGGCTTTCCATCGGCACGGTTGCCTTGTCGGTCATCATGTCGACGAATTCTTCGTCTTCACTGACCGTATCGCCGACCTGCTTGTGCCATTGCACGATCTCGGCCTCGGCGATGCCTTCGCCGATATCGGGCATGTTGAAGGTGAATTTGGCCATTTCGTTCAGTCCTTCAAAATCTTGTCGAGCGCTTCGCCGATGCGGATGGGGCCAGGGAAATAGGCCCATTCGAGGCTGTGCGGATAAGGCGTGTCGAAGCCGGTCACGCGTTCGACCGGGGCTTCGAGATGATAGAAACACCGTTCGGTGACGAGCGCGGACAGTTCCGCGCCGAAGCCCGCCGTGCGGGTCGCCTCGTGCACGATCAGGCAGCGTCCGGTCTTCTTCACCGACGCTTCGATGGCCTCGATATCGAGCGGGACGATGGTACGCAGGTCGAGCACATCGGCTTCGATGCCCTTCTCCTTGCAAACCGCCTCGACCACATGGACCATGGTTCCGTAAGCGAGGATCGTAACCTGCTCGCCCTCGGTGGCGAGCCGCGCCTTGCCGAGCGGGATGGTGTAGTGCCCTTCCGGCACCACGCTCTGGTCGAACTTCTTCCAGGGCTGAACCGGCTTGTCGTAATAGCCGGAAAACGGGCCGTTATAGATGCGCTTCGGCTCGAAGAAGATCACCGGATCGTTATCCTCGATCGCGCTGATCAGCAGGCCCTTCGCGTCATAGGGTGTCGCCGGGATCACGGTCTTGAGGCCCGAAACATGGGCGAAGATGGCTTCCGGGCTCTGGCTATGGGTCTGGCCGCCGAAAATGCCGCCGCCGAACGGACTGCGCACCGTCATCGGCGCGATGTATTCCGCCGCCGAGCGATAGCGCAGGCGCGCCGCTTCGCTGATGAGCTGGTCGAGACCGGGATAGATATAATCGGCGAACTGGATTTCCGGCACGGGGCGCAGGCCATAGGCGCCCATCCCCACTGCCGCGGCGATGATGCCGCATTCGCTGATCGGCGTATCGAACACGCGGTTCTTGCCGTGCTTTTCCTGCAGGCCCGCCGTGCAACGGAAGACGCCGCCGAAATAGCCGACATCCTCGCCCATCACGACGACATTCTCGTCGCGCTGCATGGAGATATCGAGCGCGTCGTTGATCGCCTCGATCATGTTGAGGCGGCGTTCGGGCTTCGCTTCGGCCTGATTGGGGGCCTGGTCGGGCGTTTGATCCGGCGCGCTCATGGTCTCGGTCTCGCTCATGCGCCCTTCCCTTCGTTGGGCAACCCGCCGGGAAACTTGGTTTCGCGCTCGTGGATCGCCTGTTCGGCCTGCTCCTTGAGGTGCCAGGGCAATTCCTCGAACACGTCTTCGAACATGGTCCGGAACGGATGGTGAAGGCCATGGCCGAGGATGCCGTTCGCTTCGGCTTCCTTGGTGACTTTCTTGACGTGTTCTGCGGCTTCGAGATCCATTTTCTCCTGCCGCTCTTCGTCCCACTCGCCCAGCTCGATGAGGTGGTTCTTGAGGCGCATCACCGGATCGCCCAAGGGCCATTCCTCGCGCTCCTGCGCGCTGCGATAGCCGCTGGGATCGTCGGAGGTGGAATGGCCTTCCGCGCGGTAAGTGAAGAACTCGATCAGCGTAGGCCCGGCATTGGCGCGGGCGCGATTGGCCGCCCATTGCTCGGCGGCATAGCAGGCAAGCGGGTCGTTCCCGTCCACACGCAGGCCCGCAAGGCCATAGCCCAGAGCGCGCGCGGCGAAGGTCGTCCGCTCCGCCCCGGCGAAACCGCTGAAGCTGGAGATCGCCCACTGATTGTTGATAACGTTGAGGATAACCGGTGCATTATAGACGGTCGCGAACAGGCAGGCCGAATGGAAATCGCCTTCCGCCGTGCTGCCTTCGCCCACCCAGGTCGCGGCGATGCGGGTATCGCCCTTGATCGCGCTCGCCATCGCCCAGCCCACCGCCTGCGGCGTCTGCGTGGCGAGATTCCCGCTGATCGTGAAGAAGCTGTGCTCCTTGCTCGAATACATGATCGGCAGCTGGCGGCCCTTCAGCTTGTCGCCCCGGTTCGAATAGATCTGGTTGATCATCTCGATCAGGGGGTAGCCGCGCTGGATCAGGATGCCCTGCTGGCGATAGCTGGGGAAGACCATGTCGTCGCTAGCCAGCGCCATGGAGGCCGCCACGCTGGTCGCCTCCTCGCCAGTGCACTTCATGTAGAAACTGGTCTTGCCCTGCCGCTGCCCGCGGAACATCCGCTCGTCGAAGGCGCGGGTCATGGCCATGTGGCCGAGCATCGTGCGCAGCGTTTCGGGATCGAGCTTGGGATCCCACGGCCCATGCGCGCGATTGTCGTCGCCCAGCACGCGGACCAGGCCATAGGCGAAATCGCGCATCGTTTCTGGCGCGCAGGTCTCGTCCGGGCGGGGCTGCTTGCCGGGCTCGCCCACATCGACATGGCTGAAATCCACCGCGTCGCCGGGGCGGAATTTGGGTTCGGGAACATGCAGCGACAGTCCAGGCGCGTTGTGCCCGGCTTGCGCCTGCGGATCGGGCCTGTCGGCCATTATGCGCTCTCCCCTCGGTATCGAGACGCTTGAAAGCAATCTTGCTTGATTGCGTTATTTTATTTCAGCGCGTTCGCCGGGTCAAGCCGAGTGGCTCGATCGTCGGCTTACACCGCCACCGGAGCCTTGATAGCCCCGTGCGGCGTGTAGTTTCGAACCTCGAAATCCTCAATGCGATAATCGAAGATCGAGTCCGGACGCCGCATGATCTCAAGCCGTGGGCGGCCTTGCGGTTCCCTCGTCAGCTGCTCCTCGATCAGATGCGCGTGATTGAGATAGAGATGGGTATCGCCTCCCATCCAGACGAATTCGCCCGGTTCGAGATCGGCCTGCTGCGCGAGCATGCACTGAAGAAGCGCGGCCGACCACAGATTGAACGGCAGGCCGAGCGCCACGTCGCAGCTGCGCTGATAGAGCAGCCCGTTCAGCTTCCCGTCCGCGACGTGGAACTGATAGGTCTTGTGGCAGGGCGGCAGCGCCATCCGATCAAGCTCGGCGACGTTCCACCCTTCGAGAATGTGGCGCCGGCTGCCGGGATTGGTGCGCAGGCTTTCGACGAGGTCTGCGACCTGATTGATGCCCGGCCCCTTTTCGTAAGTCCCGTCCTTGCGATAGCGATAGGTCGGCCAGTCGACCCATTGCTTGCCATAGACCGGGCCGAGATCGCCCCAGTTCTCCGCAAACGTCTCGTCCTCGGCAATCCGCTGCACGAAAGCGTCCAGCGACAGATCGTCGCCGGTCTCTCTGACATAGCGGGCGTGCGGCCACTCGTTCCAGATCTTCACGCCCTGGAGCACGAGCGGCCGGATATTGGTTTCGCCGGTCAGGAACCACAGCAATTCGCGCGTCGCCGTTTTCCAATAGACGCGCTTGGTAGTGATCAGCGGCATCGCTCCATCTGACAAATCGAATCGCAGGGTCGCCCCGAAGACGGAGCGCGTGCCGATGCCGGTGCGATCGACACGCTCGTCCCCTTCCGCCCAGATGCGGCGCATGAGATCGAGATAGGCGGTTTCGTAGTGGGATGGTTCGCGGTGGGGGTCTGTCACGATGCGGCTCTCCGTTGGAATTTCCCAATAGGGCAAGTTTCCCCGAATTGCCCGCTTGCACGTCACGCCATCCCCACCTATAGGGCGCGCCTTGCCTCGACCCGCGGGGCTTGTTTTTCCGCGGGGCCGATCCGGTCGGGGAGTAGCTCAGCCTGGTAGAGCACTGTCTTCGGGAGGCAGGGGCCGGAGGTTCGAATCCTCTCTCCCCGACCAACTTTCGGCTTGCGATCCGAAAATCGTTTCGCCGCATTTTTCAGCACCATACTCCACCCCGTTTGGGGACACCGAATGCGCAGTGCGCTACTCCGCGGCGGGTTTTTCCGGCGGCTCCTCGACCTGCGTCGGTCCGTCCTGCAATTCCGCGTCCAGCTCCTCAGCCTTCGCCTCGATCGTCTCCTGCGCGGTGTCGTAGCGCTCGTCGAAGCTCGGCTCGCTCTGGCAGGCGCTCAGCGCGATCGCCGCGAGGATGATCGCGCTTCGCATCAATAGTTCCTGCGATAGCGAACGTTGACATTGGTCGCGCCCGATCCGCCTGCCTGGCTCAGGATCGAAAGAAACGGCGTCAGGCTGACTTCGAGCTGCGTGGCGGTGAAGCCGCGGGCGTCGGTGATGAATTCGATGTAGATATCGTCGGTAATGTACTGGCCCGCCGCGAGCGCGGTGCCGCGCCCGCTCGTCTCGTCGGCGCCGAGGATCCGTAGGCGGTCGACACCCGTCGCAGAACGCAGCTTGCCGAGCGGATTGAGACCGCCGCCGCTGCCACGCAGCGAGTTGAGCGAGGCGGCCAGCTGAACCGCCTGGATGGCGGAAAGATTGCCGACCGAGCTACCGAACAGGATGCGCGAGACGATCTCGTCCTGCGGAAGGCCGGGCGTGCTGGAGAAGGCGATCTGCGGATCGTAGGCGCGGCCCGTGACGTTCACATTGACGGTCACGTCCTCGATATCCTCGGTCGCGGTCAGACGGATGACCGGATCGATCGTGCGGCCGCCGGTGAAATCCACACGCCCTTCGGTGAGTTCGAAGGAGCGCCCGGCAAAGCCCAGCGTGCCACGCACCAGCTCGACATCGCCGGAGATGCGCGGAGCGGTGCTGGTGCCGGACAGGCGCAGATCGGCGCTCCATTCGGATTCCAGACCCATGCCCGAAACATACAGCCGCTCCGGCGCAGCGAGCGCGATATCGACGCGCAATTGATCGAACAGGCCCGGCTGCGGCTGCGAAGGCTCGTCACCCGTGATGCGTTGCGGGCCACGCGGCGGCTTGAAGCGCACGCCGGTCAGCTCGGGCACTTCGGCGGCGCCCTGGCGGATGATCTCGTAGCGCGTCTCGGGCAGCACGATCCGTCCGCTCACCACCGCAGTCTGCCGGGCCGCCTTGGTCAGGCGAAGATTGCCGGTCGCGGTCGCCGACAAGGCGTCGCTGCGAGCCAGGCGCGCATCGTCCATCGTGATTTCGACATTCATCGGATAGCCGCTGGCTTCCGCAAGACTGACGAAACCATTGGCGCTGAGCTTGCCGTCACCCGCCGTGGCGGTCAGGCGCTCGATTTCGAGCCGATCGCCGCTGAAGCGCCCGGCGATCGCCATGTTGGAAAGCCGCGTACCGTAGGTCTGGTTTTCATAGGTCAGATTGTTGGCGCGGATGATGCCCGACAATTCGGGGCTCTGGACCCGGCCCGAGAAATCCGCCGCCACGCCGATCGGCCCCGACAGGCGCTGATCAGGCTGACCGGCGAAGGAGAACAGCGTGTCCGCCGGGCCGTTATAGCGAATCCCGCCGCCAAGAGGCGCGGAGAGAAGGCGGGTCGTCCAGCTGCCCGATCCGGGCGGAAGCGGATTGAGCGAGGCGACCATTCGCCCGATCACCGCGCCGCGCCGCCGCATCACAGCACGCGCCTCGCCCCCATCGGGCAGCAGCTTGCCGACGAAATTGATGTCGAGCGGCTGGCTGACGGAGACCGCAGTGGTGCGGCTGAAATTGGCGATCTGGAGGCGGGCATCGGCACGCGGGAACGCAGTGCTGCTGGCCTGGGCGAAATCGAGGCTTCCGGTGGCGCGGCCATTGATGCCGAGGCCGGGCACGAAGGCTTCGATCATGGCAAGGTCAAGCGAATCGAGCCGGCTCTGGATTTCGATACCGTCTCCGTATTTCCCGGCGAGGCGGATATTGCCGCGACCGAAATCGATGCGGGTCGGCAGCAATTCGTATTCGCCTGCACCCGGAATGATCCGTGCCGGACTGGTCGTGGCGAAATCGATGCCGCGAACCCTGCCCTTCATCTGCGCGCGCCAGAGATCGGGCGTCAGTTCAGCATTGGCGGCGACGCGGAAGGGCACGCCGCTGACCCCTTCGGCGAGCACGCGCGCAGTGCCGTTGCCATTGCGATAATCGATCTTGGCGCGCGCGGCGTTGAGATTGAGGCTGCCGATATTGGTCTGCGCCAATTGGGCGTCGGCGACAACATAGGGCTGGTCGTACAGCACCACTCGCGCATCGACGATCGCCGAGCCGATCGTGAGATTGGCCGGTCCCGGAAGCACGGTATCGCGCGCTCTCAGATTGACGAGCGCCTGCTGATACTGGCCCTGTGCGTCGAGCCGGACCACGCCTGCAAGCCCGCGTCCATTCGCGTCGAGCCGCCCGGCAAAAGGCCCGGCGGGCGTCTGGCGCAGCGAGCCGCTGAAATCGATTCCGGCGAGATTGGCGCTGTTGATGTCGAGCGTCAGCACATCGCCCGTGCCCAGCACCACGTCGGCGGTCAGCGCGCCGTAATCGGTGTCCGCCGTCGCATCGAGGCGATACCCATTGCGCGCGCCTGTGATGTTGGCGCGCAAATTGGCGAGGCCGATGCCGAGATCGGGCCGCTCCGCCGTGACGACTGCCTGCGGATTGGTGAGCGTACCAGCAACCCGCACGCCGACACGGCCATAGGCATCGGTCACGCCATCCGCCTGGATCGCGAGCCGCCCGTCCGGCGCGTAGAACCCGCTGCCGCCCGTGATCTGCGCCGCCGGGGCACGCAGCGTGAGATTGCGGAAGCGGACGATCCCGTCCGAACCGTACCGCACATCGGTGGCCGCAACGGCATTCCCGCCCAGAAAATCACGCACGCCTTCGTTGAACAGGCTGGTCGAGCGCACGCGCACCCGGCCCGCCAGCGCGAAGCCGTCGCCTTCGGTCTGCAAATCGACATCGGTTTCGATATCGAAGATGCCGACGCTCTCGATCCGGTAATCGTCGATCTGCCCGTCGATCGCGCCGGTATAGAGCCCCGTCGAGGTGTCGGCGAGGAGGATCAGCCCGGCATCGATCCGGTCCGAGCGAATCCGCATGTTGTCGGACAGGATGCGCGGCCCGTCGATGGCGAGATCGCCCGCTAGGCGCACATCGCGCAGCTGCCCGCCGGCAACGGTGTCGAGCCCGGTTATGCGCGCAACGCTGGCTTCGATGGGGATCATGATCCGATCCGCATCGACCGTCGCCTCGCCGCTGGCGCGCAGGTTTTCCAGCCCCATGTCGTTCATGGCGAGCCGGTTGGCGTTGACCTGATACTGGACGCGCGGAGTGGCAAATTCGCCATTCAGCGTCAGCAGCGCGCGCAGGCCGCTACCGCTCAGATTCTCGGCCATGGCGGACGGTTTGAGCAGCACGAAAGCGAGCTTCAGATCCTCGAAGCTGTTGTCCGACAGATCGACCAGGCCGTTGGTGTTGAGGCGGAAGGCGTCGCTGTTGAGATTGCCCGCCAGCGTCGCCCGGCGCTCGTCGAGAGCGGCCGTCATGTCGACATTCAGGATCGGGCCGAGCAGCGTCGCGGTGGGCCCTTCGAACAGGCGCGCCACGCGCGTCGGCCCGCGCACCTGGAACGTGCCGTCGTTCCCGGCGATCCGCAGGCGCGCGAACTCGCTGCCCGCAAGGTTCGCATCGAGCCGTCCGTTCCAGCGATCCCAGGTGCCCTTGCCCGCGACCTGAACGCGCAAGGGTTCGGTCAGCCCGGCCAGCGCCGCGATCACGCCATCGCCGGGCGCGTTCAGATCGAGCGAGACGTCGAAGCGATTATCGTCCGGCACCGCATCGAGTTCGAGCGCGATCCGATCGCCGCCCGCACGCCCCTGCCCCGCGATCGTCGCCGCATCGAGCGTGACCTGCGCGCGCCCGTCCGCGATATTCGCGCCGCCACTGATCGAAGCGACCCTACGCTCTCCGCTGACTGGGGCTTCGGCGACGAAATTGCCGATCCGGAATTCGCCGATATCGATGTCGTAATTCGGCAGCAGCGGATCGTCGCTCGGCGGAGTCTCGGCAAATTCCGGCAGGCGCTGCAGCGTCACGCGCGGCGCGATCAGCGAGCGGATGTCGATGTGACTGCGCAGGAATTTGAACGGCCGCCAATCGACCCGCATTTCGGGCGAGGTGAGGAACACGCCCTGTGGATCGGACACGGCGACATCGTGGAGGACCATCTCGCCATAGAGCGAGCCTTCGATGCGCCCGACATCGATCTGCATTCCGTTTTCGAATTCGAGAGCCGCGATCTGGTCGGCAACGAAGCGCTTGCCCGGCCCGGTATCGAGCCCGAGGATCAACGCACCGACCAGAAGGACGATGCCGCCCAGCACGATGGCAGTCCATTTCGCGATCGTGCGGCCCACGTGGCGCTCGCGGCGCGGCGTCTCTACCGGCTCGCTCGTTTCGGTCGTATCCTCGACCATGACGGGGTCGGCAGCGCCCTGCTGTTCGATGCCCTGCTGTTCGATGCCCTGCTGTTCGATGCCCTGCTCTTCGTTAGGTGTATCCTCGGCCATCAGAACGCCTGCCCGATCGAGACATAGACCGCGAAGCTGCTTTCGCCTTCGCGCTTGTCGAGCGGCATGGCGACGTCGAAACGCAGCGGGCCGAAATTGGTGTAATAGCGTCCGCCGATGCCGACACCGTAGCGCAGATCGCTGAAATCGGGCGTCGTGCCTTCATAGACTTGGCCCGCATCGACGAACCCGACCACGCCGAAATCGCCGAAGCGATAGCGCACTTCCGCCGCCGCTTCGTTCAAGCTGCGCCCGCCGAGCGGGCGATAGATCGTATCCGCAACCTCGTCGGGATTTTCCGGATCGAATTCGAAACCGGGATCGGGATAGACCGCGCGCGGGCCCAATTGCTGGAAGCCATAACCGCGCACCGAGCCGCCGCCGCCCGCGTAAAACCGGCGCGAGGGCGCAAGGTCGAACCGGTCGATCCCCTGGATCGTACCGACCCTGATGCGGCCCGCCAGCGTGATCGAATCGGTGGGGCTGTAATAGCCCGATCCATCCACGCGCACGCGGACATAGGGGCTGAAACCGTCCTGCAGGGATCCCTCGGGTTCCACCAGCGCGGTGACGCGGAAGCCTTCGGTCGCATTCAGCAGGCTATTCGTGCGATCGATCCCGATCTGGCCGGTCAGCCCGCCGATGAAGAAGGTCCGCCGCACCAGCTCGCGGGTCGTCAGATCGAAATCCTGCTCGTTGGAAGCAATAATCTGCCCGCCATAGGCGTAGGTGAAAGGCTTCTGCCAGATGCTGGTCGAATCGTAGCTGACCAGTGCCGCGATGCGACCGGTGAAGGCTTCATAGGCTTCGTAATCGGCGCGCAGCGCTTCGATACTGGCCTGGAACGTGCGGTCCCTGCGCCCGGCATTGGACCGGCGGAACGTGCCGCTGGCGCCCTGTTCGCGCGTACCGATCACGCCGCGCCCGATCAGCGCGCCTTCCGGCGGGAAGAGATTGCGATGGGTCCAGCTGCCTTCGACGCGGAAGCCCTGCCCCGTTCCATAGCCCGCACTCGCCGCCAGCGTGCGCGGCGGCCCGGCATCCTGCTCGACAAGGATCGTGGCGTATTCGGTGCCATCGCCCGCGGGCTCGCCGGTCTGTTCGGGCACTACCGATACGGTGTTGAAAAGGCCGGTGGCGACCAGCGCCTGGCGCAGATCGTCGACCATCCGGCTGTCGTAGAGTTCGCCGCGTTCGAAGCGGGCCAGAGTTTCGACATGGTCGGCATCGAAGGCGAGATCGCCGGTCGTACGGAAACCACCGAAGCGCGAGCGCGGCCCGGTCGTGATCGGCAGGGTATAGACGCCATCCTGCGTTTCGGGATCGAGCAGGATGTCGCGCTGGCCGATCTCGGCGAAGGGATAGCCGTTCTGCGGCAATTCGATCGCCACGCGCGCTTCGGCCCCCTGGACCCGCGCCGCCACGATCGGTTCGCCGACCTGCAGCGGAAGATTGTCGCGGATAAGGTTTTCCGGTTCGACCGGCGGAGCGTCGATCACGATGTCCGAGAATGTGTAGCGCGGGCCGGGGACCACATCGATCACCGCGGTGAGCGGCTGGCCGGTCGCATCCGCCGAGCGGTCGATCCGCGTCGTCGCACTGGCTTCGTACCAGCCTTCGGACGCCAGCAGGCGCTGCATCAAGGCGCTGTCTTCGGTCAACCGCGCGGCGACCTGCGCAACATTGGCGGCCTCGCCGTCGCCGTCTTCTAGCGCGGACAAATCCTCGAACATGGCGCGAATATTGGTTTGCGCCACCTCGTCCGCCTCGTCGAGACCGTTGACGGTGACATTATAGGCGACTTCGACGACTTCCTCGTCCGCCTCCGCCTCTGCGAATTCGACCGGCGCGACTTCGAACTGGTCGAGCGGCGGGAGCGGCGCGACCAGTTCGGCGTCGCGAATCGGCGCATCGCCGATCGCCTCGACCGGATCGCCATCCGCCAGTGCCGGATCGCCCAGCGGCGCCTCCTGTCCCTCTTCGGGATCGGCATCGGCCTGTTCGGCGGCGATGCGCCTTTCGAAATCGGCAATCGATTCGAGCGGCCCTTCGAGCGCGTCATCCTCGTCGAGCGAGGGAATCGCAGTCTCGAATTCCTCGTCGGTGATGATCGGTTCTACGTCCGGCAGGTCGGCATCTGCCGGAGGAGCGGGAATCGGCAGGTCCGCTTCGGCGTCGTCGGGATTAACCGTATTTTGTGCCGAAACGGGAAATGCCGCCAGCACAACGCCCAGCGCCAGAACGGAGGCCGCCGTCCGGATTATCCCGCTCACGGCCCGGTCCGCGCGGGCGGCACGGTTGCCAAGCGGCGCGGGATGAAGGACAGACGAAGCCGAAGCGAGCATAGAAAGCGATCCACCGTGGACAATGAAGGACAAACCGCATCGGCGCGATCCGGGGACCATGCACCCGGAGATGTGGCAAATCCCGCCCAAGAGCCCGGGTCTTCTCCTAAAGGCGCGCCCGGTGCAACCGCAAAAAGTCCTCTTTCCATGCCCTGGGCAGCCTGGAAGGAGATCCTGAAGCGCGTCTATACGATGTGGGGATTTCACAATCTGTCGCTTCTGGGCGCGGGCGTGGCGTTCTTCACCTTTCTCGCCCTGACCCCGCTGATCGCGGCCACCGTCATGGTTTACGGCCTGATCGGCAATGTCGAAACGGTGCAGCAGCAGATGCGCGCGATCATCCAGGTGGTCCCGGCCGAAGCTGCCGCCGTGATCGAGGATCAGCTGCTCGGCGTGGTGACTGCCAATTCGGGCGTCACCGGCTTCGCGCTGATCGTGGCGTTGTTCTTCGCCATCTATGGCGGAATGCGCGCGGCCAACGGGTTGGTCGGGGCGCTCAACATCGTCAACGAAGAACACGAAACGCGCGGCATTATCCCACGAACGCTCCGCATCGCCGCGCTGACTCTGGCGGGCATTTTCGTGGCGCTGACTGGTATTCTAAGCGCAGGCCTTTTCGCCTGGCTCCAGACCCAGGCCGAGGGGATGATCGGCGCAGGCGTGGAATGGGCGATCAAGCTTCTGACCTGGACCGCCTCGATTGCGCTGGGAAGCGCGGGCTTCGCCCTGATCATGCGCTACGGCCCCGACCGCGCACCCGCGCAATGGAAATGGCTCGCCCCCGGCGCTCTGTTGGCGACGGTACTGTGGATCGCGATCTCGTTCGGCTTTTCGCTCTATGTCGCCTACGTTAGCGACTACAATGCAACCTACGGTTCGCTGTCGGCGATCGTCGTGTTCCTTATGTGGCTGTTCCTGTCGGCTTACGGGGTGCTTGCAGGGGCGTTGCTCAATGCCGAGATCGAGCGCCAGACGACCACCGATACCACCGTCGGCCCCGAAAAGCCGCTGGGCGAGCGTGGCGCGGTGCTCGCGGATATTTCGGAAGGCGGCCTGACGCTCGGCCAGTGGATGGAAAAGACCGAGCGCCGCGCGGTGAAGCGCCACATGCAAAGCGCGAAGCTGAAAGCGATGGTCCGGCGCGAGAAAGAAGGGCGCTAGCCCATCTCCCCTATCCTCCGCGCAGGGTTCTGACTCCGAAATCGCGTTCGAACAGGTAGAGCAGAATACGAGCCGCCTCGCCGCGTTTACCGTCGAGCCCGCCGTCGCGCTCCATCAGCAGGCGCGCATCGTCGTGGGCGGCAGGCAGGAGACGCGTGATCTGATCGAGATCCGCGATGCGAAAGGCCGCCTCGCCCGACTGGCGCGTACCCAGCAATTCGCCGCCGCCCCGCAATCTCAGATCCTCTTCGGCAAGCTCGAATCCGTCCTGCGTCGCGCGCATCAGCGCCAGCCGTTCGCGCGCCGTTTCGGAAAGGGTATCGCCGCGCAGCAGGATACAGATGGATTTCGCGCTGCCCCGCCCCACCCGGCCGCGCAGCTGGTGCAATTGGGCCAGGCCGAAGCGTTCGGCCTGTTCGATCACCATCAGCGTGGCGTTGGGCACGTCGACGCCGACCTCGATCACCGTCGTCGCGACCAGCAGCTTGGCATCGCCGCTGGCGAACCGTTCCATAGCCGCGTCTTTCATCTCGGGAGCGAGCTGACCGTGGACCATCACCACGTCCGTGCCGAACCGTTCATGGAGGGCCGCATAGCGCGCTTCGGCGGCGGCGATGTCTTCCGGCCCCTCGCTCTCGCGCACCATCGGGCACACCCAATAGGCCTGGCGCCCCTCCGCGATCTGCGCGGCGAGGCGATCGACCAGCAGAGCCAGCTTGTCCTGCCCCATCACCACCGTATCGATCGCCTGGCGGCCCGGCGGAAGCTCGTCCAGTTTGCTGACATCCAGCTCGCCATATTGAGCGAGCGTCAGCGTGCGCGGGATCGGCGTCGCGGTCATGGCAAGGACGTGCGGTGCGCGCTTGCCCTTGCCCGCCAGCATCAGGCGCTGGCCGACCCCGAAGCGGTGCTGCTCGTCGATCACCACCATGGCGAGGTTGCGGTAAGCGACCGTGTCCTGAAAGATCGCATGCGTGCCGACCACGATGTCGATCGATCCGTCGAGCAGCCCCATCAGTATGCTCTCGCGCGCCTTCCCCTTGTCGCGACCGGTGAACAGCACGACTTCGGCCCCAGTCGGCGCGGCCATTCTTCGCAAGGTCTCGAAGTGCTGGCGTGCGAGCAGTTCGGTGGGTGCGAGAAGTGCCGCTTGGGCGCCCGCCTCGACCGCAATCAGCATGGCTTCCAGCGCCACCACCGTCTTGCCCGCACCGACATCGCCCTGAAGCAGACGCAGCATCGGGGCCTCTTGCGCCAGATCCCCCTCGATCTCCGCAATCGACCGCTTCTGCGCGCCGGTCAGCGGAAACGGGAGCGCCAGTTTTCCGCGATAACTGCCATCGCCCACCAAAGCCTGGCCCTTGCGGCGGCGATTGTCCGCGCGCACCAGCATCAGCGCAAGGCCGTTCGCCAGCAATTCGTCATAGGCGAGCCTGTCGCGCGCCTTCGCGTTTTCACCCTTGTGCGCCAGCACCAGCGCGTCGCGCCATGCGGGCCAGCCTTCGCGCTCGACTTGGCCCGACTCGCTCCATTCGGGCAATTCGGGCGCGCGCGCCAGCCCCTGCTCGACCAGATGCGTCATTTTGGGCTGGGTCAGCCCCTCGGCCAGCGCATAGACCGGCTCGCACAGGCGCTGAAGCGTGTCGCCCCCTTCTTCGAGCACGTGATCGGGATGGACGATCTGGAGCATGTCGCCATAGCGCTCGAGCTTGCCAGCGACCCAGCGCGTCTCGCCGACCGGTAATTGCTTCTTGGCCGTATAGGAGGCTCGACCGAAATAGGTGAGCGCGAGGATATTTCCGACCGCATCCTGCGCCAGCACCCTGTAGGGAGCGCGCGGATTGCGCCCGCCGCGATGCTCCGTAACCGTCAGTTTGAGGACGATCTGCTCGCCCTCCCCCGCCTCGTCCAGATTTTGAACCGCACGGCGCGTCACGAAGCGTTCCGGCAGATGATAGGCGACATCGCGCACCCGCGTCAGGCCGAGCCGGTCGAGCGGTTTCTTCAGCTTGGGACCCACGCCGTCGAGCGTCTCGACCTCGGCGAAGAGGGGATTGAGGATATCGGGCCGCATCGCCTCCCCTTAAACCCACTCGGCCCGGCAGCGAAAGCCGGGATCTCGTATCGTCAATGCCGAGCCAGCAGGGGCCGATCCTGGCTTGCGCTGAAGGGAGGAGGAACCTACTTGGCGTCCATGCCCGATCTCCTCACTTTCGAAGGCCGCATCCAGCGCGCCCGGTTCCGCGCATGGCATCGCGGCACGCGCGAAGCGGACTACATGTTCGGCGGCTTCTTCGATCGCTATCACGCGGAGTGGGACGAGGCAGGCCTCGCCTGGTTCGAAGCGCTGCTCGAGCAAGATGATGTCGATGTGATGGCATGGGCCCTCAAGACTCAGCCCGTTCCGCCCGCCTTCCTCGGAGAGCGCATGGAGGCGATGCAGCGCCTCGATTACGTCGCGATCTGAAGCTAGGCGCCTGCGATGAGAAAATGGATCCTGCGAGTATTGCTGCTCGCTTTGGCGATATCGGCCGGTGCGACAACGGTCTTCGCTCTGATCCCGGGTAACGTGGGCGGCCAGGGCGGCGATTTCTGGCACTGGGTGGCCTTCGTGACGCTCGGCGTGCTTTCGCGGCTTACATTCTCGCGCACTTCCTTCCTGCTTCTCTGGGTCGCTCTAATCGCCTTCGGTGGTGCGATCGAACTGGCGCAGGGAATCCTCAACACCATGCGCGAGATGGACGTGCGCGATTTGCAGGTCGACGCGCTCGCATCCTTCGTCGGCCTCCTCGTCGGCGCCGTCATCCTGGCCCTTTATCGTCGTTTGCGCGACCGCAACGGAACCGAGGCGGGCGTCTAGCGCTCCTGATCTGATCATGCCCGATATCGCTCGCATTCTGAAAGCCGACCGTCCGCTCACGCTCGCCCGGGTGGCGCGCGGGGCACAGCCTTTGGTCCTGTCCGACCTCGCCAGAGCCGCCAAAGGCCGCGCGGTCTTCATCGTGCCCGACGATACGGCGATGCACGCGGTGTCCGAAGCGGCACGGTTCTTCGCGTCGGAACTGGAAGTGATCGAGTTCCCGGCGTGGGATTCGCTCCCTTACGATCGCGCGAGCCCCGCGCTCTCGATCAGCGCCCGGCGGCTTGCTGCGCTCCATCGCCTGCAGGCGGGCAAGCCCGGCGCGCAATTGCTGGTGACGACGGCCAACGCCGCGCTGCAGCGCGTTCTCACACCCTTCCGCATCCGCGAAAGCGTGCGCGAATTCGCGCCGGGCATGGAGATCGGGCGCGAAAGCCTGTCCGCCCTGCTCCAGCGTCAGGGTTATTCGCGCACCGATACCGTGATCGACAAGGGCGAATACGCGATCCGTGGATCGATCGTGGATGTGTTCCCAAGCGGGATGGACGAAGCGCTGCGGCTCGATTTCTTCGGCGACGAGCTGGAAAGCCTGCGCAGCTTCGATCCCAACACCCAGCTTACGACGGGTCGGCTCGACAGGCATTTGCTGCTTCCGGCCAGCGAGGCATTGCTGGACGAAGACAGCATCAAGCGCTTCCGCACGCGGTATCGCGAAATGTTCGGCGCCAATGCCACGCAGGATCCGCTTTACGAAGCGGTCAGCGAAGGGCGTCGCCTGGCGGGGATGGAGCACTGGCTGCCGCTGTTCGAAGACCGGCTGACGACGCTGTTCGACCATTTGGGCAAGGACGATCTGGTCGTGATCGATCAGGCCGCGCTGGCCGCCGCTGAAGAGCGGACCAAGGATGTCGGCGACTATTACGAACAGCGCAAGGCGGCCAGCGGGCAGGCCAAGGGCAGTTACCGTCCCTTGAAGCCCGACGCGCTTTATCTGACTCAAGGCGAATTCGAGACCGCGCTCGCCGATGCGCCCGCCCATCGCGCGACCGCATTCGACGAACCGGAAAGCGACAGCGTGCTCGATTTCGGCTTCCGGTCGGGCCGGGATTTCGCGCCTGAGCGCGCGCGGGGCGACAATGTCTATCCGGTGCTGGCCGACCATCTCAAAGCCATCGCCAAATCGGGCCGGCGGCCGCTGATCGCCGCCTATTCGAAGGGCAGCCGCTCGCGCATCGTGTCGATTCTCGACGAAGCGGGCATCGCAGTGCAGACCGCCGAAAGCTGGCAGGAAGCGCTGGGCCAGGCGGCCAAAGGCAAGCCGTCCGCGATGATCGTCCCGCTCGAGGCGAGCTTCGCCAATGACGAGCTGGAACTGCTGACCGAGCAGGACATTCTCGGCGACAGGCTGGTGCGCCGCAAGAAGAAGCGCCGCGATGCCGACGCCTTCCTTGCCGAATTGCAGGCGCTCAGCGTCGGCGATCTGATCGTCCATACCGAACACGGGATCGGCAAATATCTCGGCCTCGAACCGATTGCGGTGGGCAAATCGAAGCACGACTGCGTGCAGCTCGAATATCGCGGCGGAGACAAGCTGTTCATCCCGGTCGAGAATATCGACGTCCTCAGCCGCTATGGATCGAGCGAGGAAGCGGTCCAGCTCGACAGACTGGGCGGTGAAGCGTGGCAGAAGCGACGCGCGCGCCTGAAAGAGCGGATCCAGGCGATCGCGGGGGAGCTGATGCAGGTCGCTGCCGCCCGCGCCTTGAGGAAAGCGCCGGTCCTCGAAGTCGAGGAAGGGCCGTACAACCAGTTCCTCGACCGGTTCCAGTACGAGGAAACCGACGATCAGGATCGCGCCATCGCCGATGTCCTGTCGGACCTTGAAAGCGGCAAGCCGATGGATCGCCTCGTCTGCGGCGATGTCGGTTTCGGCAAGACCGAAGTCGCGCTGCGCGCCGCCTTCGTCGCGGCGATGAACGGCCAGCAGGTCGCGGTGGTCGCGCCCACAACCTTGCTCGCCCGCCAGCATTACGAGAATTTTTCCGCCCGCTTCGAAGGCTTCCCGCTCAATATCGGGCGTCTCTCGCGCCTTGTCTCCTCGAAGGAGGCCAAGGAAACGCGCGAGGGGCTCCGTAAGGGCGACATCGACATCGTCGTGGGCACGCATGCGATCCTGTCGAAGCAGACCGAGTTCAAGGATCTCGGCCTCGTCATCGTGGACGAGGAACAGCGCTTCGGCGTCACGCATAAGGAAAAGCTCAAGCAGCTGCGCGCCGACGTGCATATGCTGACGCTCACGGCCACGCCGATCCCGCGCACCTTGCAGATGGCGATGACGGGCCTGCGCGAACTCTCCACCATCCAGACCCCGCCGGTCGACCGCCTGGCGGTGCGAACTTACGTGATGGAATGGGACGACATGGTGATGCGCGAGGCGCTGCTGCGCGAGCATCATCGCGGCGGGCAAAGCTTCATCGTGGTGCCGCGCATTTCCGACATGGACGCGATTTCGGACTGGCTGCACGAAAACGTGCCCGAAGTTAAATTCGTCGCCGCGCACGGGCAGATGGGCGCAGGCGAGATCGAAGAGCGGATGAGCGCTTTCTACGAGCGCAAATACGACGTCCTGCTCGCCACGACGATCGTCGAAAGCGGTCTCGACCTGCCGAGCGCGAATACGATCATCATCCACCGCGCCGACATTTTCGGCCTTGCTCAGCTCTATCAGCTGCGCGGCCGCGTCGGGCGCTCCAAATTGCGCGCCTACGCCTATCTGACCTACGCGAAGGACACGCAGCTTTCGGAAGTGGCCGAAAAGCGCCTGAAAGTGCTCGGCGATCTCGATTCGCTCGGCGCCGGGTTCCAGCTCGCCAGCCACGACCTCGACATTCGCGGCGCGGGCAATCTGCTGGGCGACGAACAGTCCGGCCACATCCGCGAAGTCGGCTTCGAACTCTACCAGTCCATGCTAGAAGACGCGATCCTGGCCGCAAAGGCGGGCGAGATGGGGCTGGAAGCGAAACCGGAAAAGGTCAGCCCGCAGATCACGGTCGACGCGCCGATCATGATTCCGGAGGATTACGTCCCCGACCTCGCCGTCCGCATGGCGCTCTATCGCCGCCTCAACGATGCAGAGAACAAGGGCGAGATCGAAGCGCTCGCCGCCGAGATGATCGACCGTTTCGGCGAACTGCCCAGCGCGACTGCCAATCTCGTTAAGCTGATCGAGATCAAGCACCAGGCGATCGCCGCCAATATCGCCAAGATCGATGTCGGCGCGGCAGGCACGCTGGTCACCTTCCACAACGACGACTTTCCCGACGGTCCGGGGCTGATCGCCTATGTCGATCGCTTGAAGGGAACCGCCAAACTGCGTCCCGACATGAAGCTCGTGATCAGCCGCGCCTGGAACGATCCGCAGAGCCGCTTGAACGGGCTCTATCAGCTGACCAAGGGGCTTTCCGCAATCGCGAGGAAGGCGAAGAAGAAAGGCTGATCGGCGGCATTACCGCGAAGCGATCGGCCCTCAGCCGCGCGCCAGCCTGATGAAGTCGTCCGCGCTCATCGGTTCGGCGCGCAGGAAACCCTGATAGGTTTCGACGCCTTCGCGCGCGATCAGGGCCAGCTGCTCGTCTTTCTCCACCCCTTCCGCCACCACGCTGAGATCGAGCGCCTTGGCCATGGCCACGATCGCGCGCAGGACTGCAAGGTCGCGCTCGTCGTCCAGCACGCCATCGATCATCGCGCGGTCGAGCTTGAGGCAGTCGAGCGGCAGCACCTTGAGATAGCGGAAATTGCAGTAACCCGCTCCGAAATCGTCGAGCGAGAGATTGATGCCGACCGCTTTCAGCTCGTCGAGAATCTCTCGCGTCCGGTCGAGATCGGCCAGGAGAACCTGCTCGGTGATCTCCAGAGTGACCTGATCGGGTGCCAGCAGGCTTTCATCGACCAGAGCGATGAAGTCGCGCGCGAAGCTGCCCGCTGCAAGATCGGCGGAAGTCACGTTGATCGACAGGCACAGCCCCTCAGGCCATTCACGCGCGCCATGCAGCGCGCGGCATGCGATATGGCGGGACAATTGCGCGACGTGATCGGCGCGTTCGGCGATCGTGAAGAGCAGGCCCGCGCCGATGCGTCCCAGGGTCGGATGCTGCCAGCGTGCCAGCGCCTCGGCCCCCACAAGGCGATCATCGCCGACACGGTATTGCGGCTGGAACAGCACCTCGATCTCGTCGCGATCGATCGCGGCCAGAAGATCGGCTTCCAATTGCTGGTTCGACAGGCCCTGCTGGTCCAGATCCTCGCTCGCCCAGGCGATGCGTTCGCCATTGCTGCCGCGCATGCGCACGGCCGTTTCCGCCAGCGTATCGAGCACCGAATCGGCATCGTCGCCCGCGCGCGCTCTCATCAGCGCGAGCCGCGGCCAGAGGCGCAGGCTGTGGCTGGTAGAGGGATCGACGATCGGCATGGCGATGGCATCGGCCAGCGCTTCGGCCAGCCACTGCCACCGCTCGCGCGAACAATCCTCGCGCGCGGCGAGCAGGAAGCTATCGCCGGAAATGCGCGCCGCCAGCCAGACGCCGCTTTCCAGCTCATCTTCGGCGAAATGGCGGATACGCTGGGCGATCTCGATCAGGACGCCGTCGCCCGTGGTCTCGCCATAGGCGACGTTCACGCGATCGATCCGGCCGATGGCGATCAGCATGGCGCGCATGGGAAAGGGCGGCCCTCCGTCGGGCCAGTCGCGCTGCCAGCGCTGCATCGTGAGGCGGGCATGCGCCAGATCGGCGAGCCCCGTCAGGGCATCGCGCCCGTCCTGAGCGGGATAATCGCGGTGAGAAGTGTCGGCCAAGCTTGCCATCGAACCTCCCTAAGCGCTCCGGTCCTTCGGTGTGACACAAAAAGCGGCGCGTTGCCAAACGGGACATGCCTCCATAGGTGTGGATGAAGGGCTTTCGCCGGGAAGAGGATAAGTATGGCCGAGTTCGCAAAGCTGGCCCTGATGGTGTCCGACAGCGCGAAGGCGCAGGAAGTCGCGCAGGAATTTCAGTCGCTCACCGATTGGGTGTCTCCGGGCGAGGCGGACATCGTCGTCGTGGTCGGCGGCGACGGGTTCATGCTCCAGACGCTTCACGCCATGCTCGATCACGGTAATCTGAAACCGGTCTACGGCGTCAATCTGGGCACGGTCGGCTTTCTGATGAACAAATATCGCGGCCCCGACAAACTGATGCAGCGCCTCGAAAAGGCACGCGGGCTGGCGGTGGCGCCGCTGTGCATGGAAGCGATTACGCAGGAAGGCGAGACGCACCGCTTCTGCGCCATCAACGAAGTCTCCCTGCTGCGCGAGACGCGCCAGACCGCCAAGATTGAAGTGACTGTCGATACCAAGGTGCGAATCAAGGAACTGGTGTGCGACGGTGTGCTGGTAGCAACGCCCGCGGGCTCCACCGCCTACAACCTCTCCGCAGACGGGCCGATCCTGCCGCTCGATTCGCAATTGCTGGCGCTGACTCCGATCAGCGCCTTTCGCCCGCGTCGCTGGCGTGGCGCGATCCTGCCCGATCGCAGTCATATCCGATTCCGCGTGCTCGAATCGGACAAGCGCCCCGTATCCGTCGTGGCCGACCAGAAAGAGGTGCGCGATATCGCCGAAGTCTCGCTGGCCATCGCGCGCGAGCAGGAGCTGAAGCTCCTGTTCGATCCCGGCCATACGCTCGACGAGCGCATCGTGGCCGAACAATTCGTGGTGTAATCTGAAGCGAAGAGTGAAATTTAGCGAAACACCCGCTTGCCAAACCTTTGCCCCGCCCATATAGGCGCACCCCTGCCGTACGGCTGCTCCCCGATAGCTCAGCGGTAGAGTAGGTGACTGTTAATCACTTGGTCGTTGGTTCGAATCCAACTCGGGGAGCCACTTTTCGCCAGCAGCCGATGGCGCCGCCGCATCCATAGATGCGGCCTTCCGCTCAGATGTGATCGAGAACCAGCCGGACGCCGACGAACAGCGTCAGCCCGGCGGTGATCCAGCGTATCCAGCGTTGCGGCAGGAAGCGGACCACCAGATAGCTGCCGATCTGGCCGCCGATCGCGACTGCCACGAGAAGCGGCAAGCCGAAGCCCACCGCCGCTTCGAACCGGCCCTCCCCGCCCTTCAGGATCTGGCCGACCAGACCGAACAGCGAATTGACGAGGATGAACAGCGCAGCCGTCGCCGCGATGCTCTTCGCCTCGGCCCAGCGTACCAGATGGAGAAGCGGCGCCAGGAATATGCCGCCCCCGATCCCGACCAGTCCGGCCAAATAGCCGAGCGGTGGCGCAGCCAAAGGTGCGAACCGAGCGGCCTTGGTCGCATGCTCCTCGCTCGACTTCGCGACCGGGATGAGAAGGGTAAGGCCGGTCAGGACCAGGCTGGCGCCCAGCAGCAGCAGAAAGTTGCGCTCCCCGATAGGCGTCAGCCCGCCCAGAAGCGCCGCAGGGGCCGCAAGACCGGTCAGGACCAAGGCTCGCCGCCAAGGCAGGATGCCCGCGCGCGAGAAGCGTATCGTGCTGCCCGCGACGACCACGATATTGCAGGCAAGGCTGACGAGCGGCAGCACGCGATAGTCGAGCCCCGCCAGCGCGAGCAGCGCGCTATAGGTCGATCCGCCTCCGAACCCGACCGATGCATAGAGCAGCGCGGTCGCGAAGAAGGCGATAGCGAGCCAGATCATCTAGGTCAGACCCGGCCCGAACCGGTTACGCACGAGCGCCGATCGCCCCGTGGCAATGCTTGTACTTGTTGCCCGATCCACAGGGGCACGGGGCATTGCGGCTGATTTGCTTGCCGGCATAGGGATTGTCCGAAACGCCCCCCGGCCCGGCGGCCGCCTGCGGACTACCCGCCAGCGATCCGAACAGCGCCGCGCGCCGTTCCGATCCGTCGCCATCGTCGGAATTGTCGATCCCGCTCAGCGGTTCGATATGTCCGGTGAGGAAATCCGGCAGTTCGGGCAGGCTCGCAGAAGGCGTGGGTTCGGGCTCGCGCACGTCGAGCTTGATCAGCTTCGATGTCGTATCCTCGCGCAGCGTGTCGAGCATGCTTTCGAACAGGCTGAAGGCTTCCTGCTTGTATTCGTTGATCGGCTGCTTTTGCGCATGGGCGCGCAGCCACACCACCTGGCGCAACGCGTCGAGCGTGGAGAGGTGTTCCTTCCAGTGATGATCCAGCGACTGGAGCAGCAGGCTCTTTTCGACATTGCGCCACATCGACGGATCGACCCGCGCGATCTTGGCGTCCATCGCTTCATCGGCGGCCTGTTGCAGGCGCTCTTCGATAATGGCGGGCTCCACCGCGTCTTCCTGCAACCAGTCGTCGATCGGCGGCGTCATGCCGAGCACTTCCTCGACCCGCTCCTTCAACTGCGCCACGTTCCACTGTTCGGGATACGATCCCGGCGGGCAGGCTTCGCCGACGATGTTGTTGATCGTGTCGTGCCGCATTTCGAGCACGACATCGTCCACCGCCTCGCTGTCCATGATCTCGGCGCGCTGTTCGTAGATGACCTTGCGCTGGTCGTTCATCACGTCGTCGTACTGGACGACCTGCTTGCGCATCTCGTAATTGCGCCCCTCGACCTTCTTCTGCGCGGTTTCGATGGCCTTGCTGAGCCATTTCGACCCGATCGCCTCGCCATCCTCCAGATTGCTGTTCATCATACGCGAGAACAGCGTGTCCGGCCCGAAGATGCGCAGGAGATCGTCTTCCAGACAGAGGTAGAAGCGCGACAGACCCGGATCGCCCTGACGGCCCGAACGGCCGCGCAGCTGATTGTCGATCCGGCGCGATTCGTGGCGTTCGGTGCCGAGCACGAACAGCCCGCCTGCATCCTTCACGCGCTGCTTTTCTTCCGCAATTTCCTGCTTGATCCGCTCGATCGCGGCGTCGCGTTCCGGGCCTTCCGGCATGTCGGACAGTTCGTCCTCGGTACGGAATTCGAGATTGCCGCCCAGCTGAATGTCGGTGCCACGCCCGGCCATGTTGGTGGCGATGGTAACCGCGCCGATGCGGCCCGCCTGCGCCACGATATGCGCCTCGCGCTCGTGCTGGCGGGCGTTCAGCACCTCGTGCTTGACGCCTTCCTTTTCGAGGAACTGGCTGAGCAGCTCGCTCTTTTCGATCGAGACCGTGCCGACGAGGACCGGCTGGCCCAGCTCGTTCTTCTCCTTGATCGCCTTCGCGATGGCCGCGAACTTGTCCATCGTGTTCTTGTAGAACTGATCGTCCTCGTCGATGCGGGCGACCGGGCGATGGGTCGGGATCTCGGCGACGTTCAGCTTGTAGATGTCCCAGAACTCGCTCGCTTCGGTGGCGGCGGTGCCGGTCATGCCGGACAGTTTGGGATACATGCGGAAATAGTTCTGGAAGGTGATCGAGGCGAGCGTCTGGTTCTCCGGTTCGATCTTGACGCCTTCCTTGGCTTCCACCGCCTGGTGGAGACCGTTCGACCAGCGGCGCCCATCCATCATGCGGCCGGTGAATTCGTCGATGATCACGACCTTGTCGTCCTTGACGATATAGTCGGTGTCCTTCTTGAACATGATGTTCGCGCGAAGGGCCTGGTCGAGGTGATGCACGACGAGGGTGTTCTCGACGTCGTAGAGGTTCTCGCCTTCGAGCAGGCCGGCCTCTGCCAGCTTGGCCTCGATCGCGTCGGTGCCTTCCTCGGTCCAGCTGATGTTCTTGGTCTTCTCGTCCGCCTCGTACCATTCGGGATCGAGATCCTTCACGATCGCATCGACCGAGATATAGAGCTCGCTCTTGTCCTCGGTCGGGCCGGAAATGATCAGCGGCGTGCGCGCCTCGTCGATCAGGATCGAATCGACCTCGTCGACGATCGCGTAATTGAAGGGACGATGCACCATCTGGTTGCGATCGTGCTTCATGTTGTCGCGCAGGTAATCGAAGCCGAACTCGTTGTTCGTCCCGTAGGTGATGTCCGAATTATACGCGTCGCGCCGCTCGAACTCGTTCAAGTTCGGCACGATCACACCGACCGTCAGGCCGAGGAACCGGTGCAGCTGCCCCATCCATTCCGCGTCGCGGCGGGCGAGATAGTCGTTCACGGTGACGACGTGGACGCCCTTGCCCTCGATCGCGTTGAGATAGGTCGCGAGCGTGGCGACCAGCGTCTTGCCCTCGCCCGTGCGCATTTCGGCGATCTCGCCGCGGTGGAGAACGATACCGCCCACCATCTGCACGTCGAAATGCCGCATGCCGAGCACGCGGACCGAGGCTTCGCGAACGGTCGCAAATGCTTCGGGCAGGATATCGTCCAGCGTCTTACCGTTTTCCAACTGCTCGCGGAACTTGTCCGTCTGGGCCTGCAGCTCTTCATCGGACAGAGCCTGAAGCTGCTCCTCCAACGCGTTGATTTGATTAACGATCTTGTCCATCGACTTGACGTAACGATCGTTGGACGAGCCGAAGAGCGACTTGGTAAGGGCTTTGAGCATGACAGGTCTCTGAAATCGGAAATAGGAAGAGCGCCCGCGCGCATGCGAAGCCGCGGGCCGAAAAGCGAATCGGAAGCTTTAAGGGTCGCGCTATTCGTAGGCGCGATCGGGCCCGAACTGGATCGTCGGCACATAGACCGTCACCGTTTCGGGCGCGCGGCAGGGCGTGATCCGCTCTCCGCGCAGGCGCTGCTTACGCTGTTTCTCGACGCAGGCGCTTTCCGCGCTGCGGACGGGATCGTCAGCCTTGCGCTGATCTTCCAGCTGCGCTTCGAGCGCGCTGATCATCGTCGCATGCGCAGGCGCATTCGCGGCGGCAAGGCCGGTCAGAATGGCAAAACAGGCGAGCAGGCGACGAAGCATCAAGGCCCGTAGATAGAAACTGGCATTGCCCGCGTCCACCCCTGAAGCGCGTTTACCTCTCAGTCGAAACTTCCTATCGCGCGAGGATGGACCTCGCCCCCTCTCCCCTCGCCGCCCCCTTCCCCGACATGCCTGCGATCTCCGGCGTAACCCTGCGCGTGGCGCGGGCGCGCTACAAGGACTGGGATCGGGCCGATCTCACGTATGTCGAGCTGGCTGAGGGAACCGCGATCGCGGGCGTCTTCACGCGCAATGTCTGCTGCTCGACCGAGGTCGAGCTGGGCCGCGAGAGCGTGAAGCACGGGCGCGGGCGGGCCATCGTGGTGAATGCGGGCAATTCGAACGCCTTCACCGGCTATCGCGGGCGCGAGGCGGTGGAGCAGGTGTCTCACCAGATCGCGGCGCATCTGGGATGCCCGGCCAGCGAAGTGCTCGTCTCCTCGACCGGAGTGATCGGCGTGCCCCTGCCGAAAGATCGCGCGAAGGCGGGTGTCGAACAGGCGCTGACGGCAAGCCCCTGCAGCTGGCGCGAGGCGGCGGAAACGATCGGCACCACCGACACTTTCACGAAGGGCGCGCACGCCTCCGCCATGCTGGGCGGGACGCGGGTGGAGGTCTGCGGGATCATCAAGGGCAGCGGCATGATCGCGCCGGACATGGCGACGATGCTCGGATACATCTTCACCGACGCGAAGGTGACGCCGGACTTCCTCCAGCAAATGCTCGACCGCGCCAATGCGGCGAGCTTTTCCTGCATCACGGTCGATGGTGATACCTCGACCAGCGATACGGTCCTGCTCGCTGCGACGGGGCTGGCGGATAACCCGCTCATCGCATCGTGGGACGATCCCGGCGCCGACGCGCTTTATGCCGCCATCGCCGATGTCTGCCAACGCCTCGCCCATCTGGTGGTACGCGACGGCGAAGGGGCGCAGAAATTCATCGAGATCGCGGTAACCGGCGCCAAGAGCGACGACAGCGCCCGGCGCGTCGGCCTGTCGATCGCGAATTCGCCGCTGGTGAAGACTGCCATTGCGGGCGAGGATGCCAATTGGGGCCGCGTCGTCATGGCAGTCGGCAAGGCAGGCGAACCGGCAGATCGCGACCGGCTTTCGATCGGGTTCGGCGGCATCTGGACGGCGCGCGACGGGCAACCCGTGGCGGATTACGACGAGGCACCGGTTGCAGAACATCTCAAAGGGCAGGACATTCGCATGGATGTCGATCTCGGCATCGGAGACGGACGCGCCACCGTCTGGACCTGCGACCTGACGCATGGCTACATCGCCATCAACGCGGACTACAGATCATGAGCATGCTGGACCGTGAGATCCTCGCGCTGATGCGCGACGTCACCGAAACGGCGATCCTGCCGCATTTCCGTTCGCTCTCCGCCTCGCAGATCGAGAACAAGGCGGCGGACGATGTCGTCACCGTGGCCGATCGCGAGGCGGAAGAACTGCTCGCTGCCGGGCTGAGCAAGCTCAATCCGGGGATCGGCATCGTCGGCGAAGAGAACGCGCATGCGAATCCCGCCGTCCTCGATCTGCTGTCCGGCCCATCCTGGATCATCGATCCGATCGACGGCACCAATAACTACGCAGGCGGTACCGGACCCTTTGGGATCCTGATCGCGCTGGCCGATGGTGGCCTCGCTCAGAGCGGTTGGATCTACGATTGCCAGTCGGGTCGTTTCTGCGCCGCGCATCGCGGCGACGGCGCCTATGTCGATGGCGAGCGGATCACGGCGCAGACTTCGGGCGAAACGCCTCCCGTGGCCGCCATCTCGACAGTCTTCATGGATCAGGAGCGCCGCGCCGCCGCGATGAAGCATATCGCGCCGCATTACCGCCTGGTCGACATCCCGCGCTGCGCCGCAGAACAATATCCGCGGCTGGCTCTGGGCGAAAACGACGTGTCGATATTCGAACGCACCCTCGCCTGGGATCATGCCGCAGGCGCCCTGTGGCTCAACGAAGCGGGCGGAAGGGTCGCCCGGCCCGACGGATCGCCCTATCGCGTGGACGAACCCGATCGCACCGGGCTGATCGGCGCGGCCAGTCCCGCCCTATGGGACGATCTGGCCGCGCGCTACGCAGTATTCGAAGCTTAAAGCTCGCTTTCGAGCCATTGCTTGAGCTGGCCCTTGGGCGCGGCACCGCGCATATTGGCGGCCGCTTCCCCGTTCTTGAACAGGACGAGGTAAGGGATCGACTGGACACCCATCTTACCCGGCACGTCCGGGTTTTCCATGATGTCCATCTTGGCGATCGTTACCTGCTCTTTCATCTCGTCGCTGAGCTCTTCCAGTGCCGGTGCAATCATCTTGCACGGCCCACACCAATCGGCCCAGAAATCGACAAGGACGGGCTTGTCGGATTCCAGAACGTCGGACTGGAAACTGCTATCGGTTACGGCGACGGTGGCCATGACTATTCTCCTGTATCTGTCGCGCCCTATCTGGGGCGCTTCTGCACCTACTCAACGGGTGGCAGGGCAAAGCTTTCCTGCGGATCGGCAAATCGGGTTTTGTACGCGGCCAACGTGGCGGGCGGCAATTCGATCAGCTGCGGGGTCTGCGTATAGAGCAATGCGGCACGCACTGCCTGTCCCGGATAGATCGCCTCGAGCGCGGCGACATAGGCTGCCATCTGCCGTAAAGTGTGATCCGGCACATCCTCCAGCGCGGTCGGCGGACGCCGCGCGGTCTTGAAATCGATGACCGTCACCGCGTCTTCGGTGACGAGCAATCTGTCGGCGATCCCCGTGACGACCCGTCCTTCGACGAGAGCGGCCAGCGGCACTTCGGCCAGCGCATCGGGGCCGAAAACGGCGGCGAAGTCGGGCCTTTCGATAACCGCGAGCGCATTGTCGAGCATCTCCGAACGATCCGCTTCGGCGAGATCGGGCGCCTGCTTGGCCAGCCAATCCGTCGCTCTTTCACGGCGTTCTTCGGGCGCGACGGCGGGCAGGCGTTCGAGCAGTGCGTGGATCAGGACGCCGCGCCGTGCCGCGCCAGCCGCATGATCGGGCGGCAGAGGCGGATCGCTCCCCTCCTGCTCACCCAAGCCCGAAGGCGCGAGCGGCCGTGGCGGCCGCGGCTCTTCGGGTGCGGGACGCTTCGCCCAATCGGGCAGGTCCGGTTGGCTCTCGCCCGCTTTGCCGGTGTCGGTCAGGGGCACGGGCGGCGCAGGCTCGCTCCGTTCCCATCGCGCGCCCCAGATATCGTCCTCCAGCGCCTCGTTGGGAAAGACCGGCTTCAGCCGCGCATACCAGCTATCCTCGTGCGGGCCGTTCTTCGCATGGCGGGGCCCAAGCGATCCGCCGATGAACAGCGCTTCTTCCGCCCGCGTCATCGCGACGTAGAGCAGCCGCCAGTGTTCCTCTCCATCGGCGCGCGCCGCTTCGGCTTCGGCCAGAGCGACCGGGCCGACCCGCTGATCCTTGCTCAATCCCGGCAGCGGCACGGCCCTTCCCGCCCCGCCCCCGATCGGTTGCTCGACAAGTTCCAGATCGCCCGGCGCATCGGGGCCTATGGCCGCATCGGCCAGAATCACGATGGGCGCCTGAAGCCCTTTCGAGCCGTGCACCGTCATCACCCGCACCTGATCGCCACCCTCGCCCGCCTCGCGCTTCAGCTCTCCCTCGGCCGCGTCGAACCAGCGGATGAAGCCTTGCAGGCTGGCGGTGTGCGCGGAAGCATAGGCATTGGCGGCGTTGAGCAATTCGTCGATCGGATCGTTCGCCTCGCGCCCCAGACGCGCGACCAGCTTGCGCCGCCCGTCCATCGGGCCGACCAGCATCCAGTGCAGCAATTGCTGCGGGCTGTCGTAATCCGCGCGCCGGAGAATTTCGCGCAAGGCGTCCACGGTACCAGCAACGAAGCCATGCTCGCTCTTGCGCAAATGCTCCCACAAACGCCGGTCCTTCGCCCGATAACCGTGCTCGAGCAGATCCTCCTGGCTCCAGCCGATCAACGGCGACACCAACAGGCTCGCCAGCGTCAGATCGTCCAGCGGCTGGGCAGCAAAGCGCAGTGTCGCCATCAGATCCTTCACCGCCAGCGGATTGCCGAGCCGCAGCCGGTCCACACCCGCCACCGGCACACCATGACGATAAAGCCTCGCGACGATCAGCGAGGCAAGCTCGCGCCGCTTCCTTACCAGCACCATGACGTCGCCCGGGCTCGCATTGCGCGCCTCGCCCTTGGCGAGCGGGAAGCCTTGGTCCATCCAGCGGCGCACCTGTCGCGCGATATTGTCCGCCATCAGGCGGTCGTGGCGCGCAAGCCAGCCTTCGGCTTCCTCTCCCTCCTCGCCATCGGTCCCGGCGGTGACGGTGTTCCACAAAGTCACCAGACCCGGGCCTTCGTTGCCGACATGCTGGCCGTCGGCCCGGTCGAGCCCCAGTCCGGAATGGCCGATCGCTTCGAGCGCATCGTCCACGAAGGACAGCACCGGCGCGCTGGTCCGATAGGAGCGTTCGAGATCGTAGCCCTTGAGCCGCCGCATCTCCGGCGCGCCGCGCATTTCGCGGGCCGCATCGGCCGAAGCGTCCATCTTCCGCGCGAAGAAATCGCGGGCCTGCCGGAAATTGCGCGGGCTGGTCCCCTGGAAGCCGAAGATCGCCTGTTTGTAATCGCCGACCGTGAAAATGGTCCGCACCGCATCGCCGCGCGCGCCCAGCCCGTCGAAGAAATCGTCGGTCAGAGCCTTCACGATGCTCCACTGGGCTTCGTTGGTGTCCTGCGCCTCGTCCACCAGGATGTGGTCGAAACTGCGGTCGAGCTTGTAGCGGATCCAGTCCGCCATCGCGCTGTTGGACAAAAGCTGCGCGGCGCGGGCGATGAGATCGTCGAAATCAACCAATCCCTCGCGCGCCTTCGCCTCTTCCCAGCGCAAAGCGAAGGCCCGTCCCGCTTCGAGTTGCGGGGCGAGAAATTCCGCCAAATCGATCAGCGCGCGCCGTTCGTTCACCTGCCCTACCGCCTCGGCGACGATTTCCTGATGCTGGACGAAGGATGGATCGCTCTTTTCCGCGCCCGCCATCTTGCGAGGCGTCCCATCCTTTTTCAGAAGCGTGTCGAAGAACCCGTCCAGCGTTTCCAGCCGCGCCTGCTCGTCACTGCGCAGCCATGCCTCGGCGAAATCGGCGGCATTCTGGCCCGTCGCTGCTTTCCATTCGCGGGTGGCAGCGGCGCAGGCGCGCATCGCCTGAACCGGGAAATCGGCGTCCGAACACGCCTGTTCCACCCAGGTCTCATCGGCGTCCGCCGGGATCCCGAGCAGGCGGTGGACGCGCGGTTTCATCGGCGGCTGCCACCCGTCGGGACCGGTCCAAAGATGCTGGTGCCCGGCACAACGCATCAGCCAGCCGCGCACCGCATCGGGGCCCTTGCGGCGGCTCATCTCGGCAATCGCCGCATCGATAGCGGGATCGCCTTCCGACAGCATCGCGGCCAGAACCTCGCGGCTCAACAGGTCGCGCTCGCGATCTTCCATCGGGCGCGAACCGGGGAGGATTTCCGCTTCGGTCGGAAAGGCGGCAAGCAGATATTGAGCGAAGGCGTGGATCGTATCGATCCGCAGGCCACCGCCCGGACAATCGAGCACTCGCGCGAACAGCGAACGGGCGCGCGAGCGTGTTTCGGGATCGGTGGGCGCGCCGAGATTGCTTAGTTCGCGCGCCAGCCTCCCATCATCGAGCCGCACCCAGCGCGCCAGAACCTCGTTGACGCGCACGGCCATCTCCGCCGCGCCCGCCTTCGTGAACGTGAGGCACAGGATCTGCGAAGGATCGCCCTTTGGCTCCAGCAACAGGCGCAGCACGCGCGCGGACAGGACCTGCGTCTTGCCCGTGCCTGCGCTGGCGGACAGCCAGACACTTTCCTTCGGATCGACCGCATCGCGCTGCGCCCCTTGAAGGGGGTAGACCTTGCCGCTCATGCCAGGCCCTCCTCTTCATCCATGCGCGGCAACCACTCGTCGAGGCGCATCAATTGGTCGTACGTGTCGTAGGCGGGATAATCCGGATTTTCGCGCGCGGTGAAGGGCGCATCGCCGGTAATGTATCTGGTGATACCCTTCAGCAGGAAACCGGAGGTGAGCGGCAGCAAGTCTTCCGGCTCGATTCCCGTCCGCTTGGGCGGGATTTTCAGCGGCGTTTCGACATAGCCGAAGCCATAGGGATTGGCCTCGCTCTTCGATTTGCCCAGCGACCAGTATTCATACGCGCCCGGCTCTCCGCGCGCTTTCTCGAAACCGTCGCGCTCCGCGATCAGGCCCAAAATGCCGAGCTGAAGCGCGAAACCATCCGCGACCATCGTGGCGCTCGGCGGCTTGCCGGTCTTGTAATCGACGATGGCGAGTGTGCCGTCGGGAAGGCGATCGATCCTGTCCGCCCGTCCGTGGACGCGGATGCCTTCGACCTCCATCGCCCCCTTCTCCTCGACTCGCAGCACTTCGCGATCGGTGGCGGCTCGCACTTCACCGGCGATCCATTCGAGCGCGGCGAGCAGGCGCGGTTGCCACAGGCCGCGCGTCAGCGGATCGGCGTTCTCTTCGTCCAGCACCGCCGCCATGATAGGCGCAATATCGGGATCGGCGCCGCCTGCCCGCTGCTCGTGCCAGCGCTGGAGGATGGTGTGGGCGACATTGCCCTGCCAGGCGGGCGTGGGATCGGCGTCCAACGCGTCGAGATCCTTCAGCCCCATGATCTGCGCGGCGTAGAATTGGTACGGATCGCCCAACAGGCGATCGAGAGCCGTGGCGGAGATCGCCACCTTGCGCTGCTCTGCCGCGGGCTTCGGGCGCGGCCTTGGGTAGATTGCGGCACGCGGAGCGCGGGCGATGGCGCGGGCAAGCTCGACAGCGCGGGTTTCCTCGTGCCGGGGCAGCAGATCGCCCAGCAGCGCCTGAACGCGCAGCAGGAAGCGCGAAGGAATGGCCGGGCCGCTCTCGTCGCGCTCCGCCCGGCTCAGCACGACTTCGGGCGCGCCCAGCGCTCCGGCGAGATCGTGCGCGGCGAGGCCGATCCGGTAATCCGATCCAGGCACGCCCAGCGCCCGCAGGACCGGTGGCGCAAGCAGCGCATCCGTGGTCCCCCTTGCGGGCCAGACCCCTTCGTTCAGCCCGGCACAGATGACGAGATCGGCGCGGTTCATGCGCGATTCGAGCAGGCCCAGGACCTGGACGCGCGCATGGCCGCCATAGGGCGGGCGCACCGCGATCTGTTCCATCGCATCGCGCAGCGCGACTTCCACGTCGCGCGGGGCGAGTGCGAAGGCGGCCTCCCCGGAATTGAGACGCAATTCCTCGACGAAACGCGCCAGCGCCCGTCCGTCTTCGCGCGCCCACAATTTCTCGCCGCACAGGGCTTCGCCCGCTGCGGCCAGCACATCGAGGCAGTCGGCCAGCGGGACGGCCTCGCGATCGGCCATATCGAGAAGGGGTGCCAGCGTATCGCTTACCGTTCGCCACCATTCGGCCATGGGCGATCCCGGCTCGGCATGCTTCGCTACAATTCGCTCGACCGGCTCCAGCCCCCCGGCTTTGCGCGGTCCGCGCAGGGACCGCTCGATCCGCCGCAATTGCGACAGCCAGATGCCGCGCTCCATCCCGCCATCGACCAGCGGATGGCCGAGCAGCGCCATCAAAGGAACCGGCGCAGCGCGCTCCGCCATGACTTCGGCGAGCAGCAGCATGAGCCGCCCGGCAGCCGTCTGCGACAAGGGACGACCGGCGGAATCGTCAGCAAGGATGTCCCATCGGGCCAGATGATGCACCACGCGCCGCGCCAGCCCGCGATCGGGCGTGACCACGGCGATCCGCTTGCGCGGAGTCTCCAAAGCCTCGCGCACCAGCAGGGCGATAGCCTGCGCTTCCTCTTCGGGATTGGCGCTGCGCATGATCCTGACGCCTGCCAGGCGGCGCTTGTCAGTCGGCAGATCGACCCACGCTTTGCTCGCTTCGGGCGGGAGAAACAGCGATCCGATCGCGTGGCTGCGTTCCGGCGGCGCGGCGGCGAGTCCCTTGCGATGCCAGGGCCGCACCTCCTCACGCGCGACGCCCATGCGGTTGAGCAGCAGTTTGAGGTGATATTGCGGATGCGTCACCGCATCGTCGCGCGCGAACGGGGTCTCCCCCGGACCGGGCGCGGCTCCGGCGCGGCCTAACTCGTCCCACACTTCGTCGGCCAGCGTCAGGTCGAAATCGGGCAGGATCACGGCGCCCTGCGGCAGTTCACTGACCGTTTTCAGCAGCCGCGCCAGAGCCGGTGCCGGGCTCGTGACGCCTGCGGCAACGATGGGCATTTCCGGCGGATGTTTCGCAAACCGCGCGGCGGCATGGTCGAACAGGCGATTGCGCCGCGCCGCCGCATCGAGCGCGCCGCTTTCCTGAAGAAACGCCCGCCATTTGACCTGGACGGTAGCGAAGAGGTGCAGGCTCTTCTGCCAATGCGCGGACAGGTCGGGCACGATGTCGACCACGCTATCGTCGAGCAGATCCGCAGGGTCGACATCCTCGACCAGCAACCGGTCCATCGTCGCTCCGGTCTCGCGCGCCAGCCGCAACAAAGTCGCTCCGCCGGGCGCGTCGTCTCCCATCGTATCGGCGATCAATCGCGCCAGAGCGAACAGGCGCCGCTGCGGGTCGATCGCTGACGGAATTGCGCTCGCCCCCAAGGGATCGAGCAGCGGCCCCAGCGCCTCGTCGAGATCGAGATCGCCGACCACGACCATGCGTGGCATCAGCAAGCCTACGGGCCCGTCCGCTTCTCCGGCATGGCGGATGAACGCCTCGCTGACAGTGCGAACCGCGCGCGAACTGGGGAGCAGCAGGGTCAGCCGTGCAAGCCCCAGCCCCTCCTCGGAATAGCGCGGGACCAGTCCCGCAACCAGCGCATCCGCGAAACCGCGATGGGCGGCGATGGAGTAGATTTCGGGCGCGCGGCGATCAGCCACGCCCGAGCGCCTCCTCGCACACGGCGATATGTTCGGGCCGCCCGACCTCGATCCACTGGCCGCTGAAGGCGAGACCGTAGAGCCGCCCTTCCGCGATGGCGCGATCCCAGAGAATGTTGGTCGAGAATTTACCCTCCGGAGCCTCGCGCAGGAGGCGATGCGAGACGAGCTGAATTCCGGTATAAATGAAGGGCGCAATGCGGCCGGGCAGCTTGCGCTTCAATTGTCCGCGCGCATCCATGTAGAAATCGCCCGTCCCGTCGAAATTGGTGGCGCGCGAGTGCGGCACCAGCAGCAAAAGGGCGTCCATCCGTTCGGAATCCCAGTGCCGCGACAGGTCGCGAAAGGCGTTAAGCGGGCCATCCAGCCAGATACTGTCCGCATTGCAGGCGAAGAACGGGTCGGGCAGCATCCCTTCGTCCCGCGCCTTCACCATCCCGCCACCCGTTTCGAGTAGCTGATTGCGTTCGTCGGAAAATTCTATCGCGGGGCAGGTCCGGTTGCGAATATGCGCTTCCAGCGTATCGGCGAGGTAGTGCACGTTGACGACCGCCTTCGCGACGCCCGCATCTTCCAGCCGGTCCAGCGCGTGATCGATCAAGGGTTTTCCCGCGACGCGCACCATCGGCTTGGGCTGGCTGGCGGTCAGCGGACGCATCCGCTTGCCGAGCCCTGCGGCCATCAACATCGCGGTATCGGTCACGAGTGCGGCCTCGTTCATGCGATTTCGCCCCCGTTCGCATCGCGCAGATCCTGCGGGATATTGGCCGCGAACCATTCCGCCACCGGAGCCAGCGCTTCATGCTCCAGATCGCGCTCCATCGCCTTCCACACACGCGGGATCATGCGCAGATAGCGCGGCTTGGCATCGCGCTTGTAGAGCCGCGTAAAAATGCCGACGATCTTGGCGTTCCGCTGCGCGCCGAGGCGGGCGTAATCGGCCTCGAAATGTTCGCCAGGATCGCAGGCGGACCGATATCGAGCCAGCATCTCCTGTTCGAGGATTTCCGGCACGTCGCGCCGGGCATCCTGCAAAAGGCTGACGAGATCGTAGGCAGGGTGACCCACCAGGGCGTCCTGAAAGTCGATGAGCCCCTGTTCCCCGTGCGGCTTGCCCGGTTCGAGCAGCATGACATTCTCGGCGTGGTAATCGCGCAGCACGGTCACGCCGGGCTGTTGCCGCTCGATAAGGGGAGCGAGCGCCTTATCCCAGGCCGTTCGCCAGCCCGCTTCGTCCACATCGAGCCCGACCGCCGGGCAATACCACTCGACGAACAGGGCCGCTTCGCGCTGATAGACCGCCATATCGTATGGATCGAAGGGCCCGGCGGGGAGCGATTGAAGCTTCACCAGGGCATCGATCGCCCGCGCATAGACGGCGCTTTCGTCCTGGGGGTGATCGTCGATCCACTCCTTCATCCGCTGATCGCCGAAATCTTCGAGCAGGACCAGGCCTTCTTCGGGCCGTGCCCCGAGAATCTCCGGTCCGCGCATACCGTTTTCATTCAGCCAGCGCGCCACATGCAGGAAGGGACCAGTATCTTCCTCGGGCGGTGGAGCGTGCATCAGCATGGCGCTGCGATCCCCCATGCGAAGCCGGAAATACCGGCGGAAAGAGGCGTCGCCGACGAGCGGGACGATCTCCGCCCCGTCCCATCGCGTATCGCCGAGAAAACTGTCGAGACCTTCGGGTAGTGCTGCGTTCATGGCATCCGGCCATGCCAAGCCGAACCGCCTTCGACAATGGCACGGCGCCCTTCCCCACCGTTTTCGAGTTCGACCGAGAGGCAGGCGGGCTCGTGCGCGAAGCCGCCTGCCCGATCGGGCCATTCGGCGAGCAGTGCGGCTCCCTCACGGTAATCCTCCAGACCGATCTCTTCCAGCTCCGACGGATCATCGAGTCGGTAGAAATCCGCGTGGACGATCGGAGGGTCGGTCCGCGCGTAAGTCTCGATGATGGTGAAGGTGGGGGACGGAACTTCGCCCGCATGCCCCGCTGCCGCCAGGATGGCGCGCGACAGGGTCGTCTTGCCCGCACCCAGATCGCCCGACAGCGCGACCACGTCCCCCGGCTGAAGCTTCGCCGCGATCCGGCGGCCGAGCGCAGCGACGGCGTTGAGATCGGGAAGCGTCAAAATCACGGCAAGACAATCGTAGCGGTGGTTCCCGCCCCACGACGGCTCTGCAATTCGAGCGTCCCGCCATGCGATTCGATCAATTGCCTGGCGAGCGGGATTCCAAGCCCCTGGCGGCGCTCGATCCCGCGGCCGTCCGATGTCGGGCGAATGCCGTCGAGAGCGCGCGCTATCTCATGATGCGTCATTCCCGGTCCGCTATCGCTGATTGCGATCCGCGTGCCGTCCTTCTTCTGGCGGATTTCCACCATGATCCGGCCGCCGCGCGGCGTCGCCCGAATGGCGTTGTCGAGCAGGTGAGCGATTGCGCGGCGCAATTGCTGCGGATCGGCCGTGACCGACTTGTCCGGATCGCTGCGCAGATCGAGCGTGAGCCCGCCCTCCACGATCGCATTTTCGCGCTTGCGCACGATTTCGGTCACGAAAGGCAAAAGCGGGATCGGACGTTTGGACAACGGCATCAGGCCCGCTTCGCTCTGGGACAGGTCGAGGACGTTTTCGACCTGTTCGGTCAGCTTGCCGACCGACTGGGCAATCGCTTCGGCATATTCCTGGGCCTGCGGACCGAGTTCGCCCGCGACGCCGCTGGTCAGAAGTTCGGCGAAACCTCCGATCGAAGTCAGGGGCGTGCGGAATTCGTAGCTCATATTGGCAAGGAAACGTGTGGTCACCGCGTCGGCCTCTTCCAGCGCGCGATTACGTTCGCGCAGCGCTTCTTCGGCCTGGCGGGATGCGGTGACATCGAGCACGGTGATAAGGCCATTGCCATCGGGGAGCGGAACGCTCGCGAAATCGAGCGTGCGTCCATCGGCGAGCTTCACTGCACCGCGCTGCTTGCGCCGGTCGAGCGTAGCGGCGCGGATGACGTGATTAATCGCCGCGACTTCCTTGGGATCGGCAAGCTTCTTCGCGATCGCGGCAAGCAGGTCCTCGGCCTGCGGATGCCCGTCCAGGGCCTCCTCTTCCAGGCCCCAGGCGCCCGCGAAGCTGCGGTTCCACAATTCGAGGTGCCCATCGGGCGCGAACACGGCGAGCGCTTCGAACAGATTGTCGAAGGTGGCAGTGCGCGTGCGCAGCAAGGTGTCGCGAGTGGCGGAAAGCGCGAGCTGTTCGGTCCGATCCTCCGCGATCAGGACGAGGCCGCCATCGGGCATGGGCTGAGCGAGAATGCGCAGATGAGTCGAATCAGGAAGCGGCCAGTTTTCCTCATGCGTTTCGTCGGACAGGAACCATCCCGCCAGCTCCTTGCGCCAGGCGGGAAAATCGCGGACCTCGGGTATGCGTCCGTTCTCGCGCGCCACCATCAGCACCTGCTCGAAGCCAGTCCGGTCGTTCACGATACCAGGCGGCAGGCTGAATACGCGGTGGAATGGCTGATTCGCGAAGGTCATCCGCCGGTTCGAATCGAACTGCGCGACGCCGATGGACAGCTGGTCGAGGATGGAGCGCTGGGCTTCGCGGAAAGCACGAAATTCGCGCGCCTGTTCCTCCATCTCCTCGATATCGACGGCGTATCCGGCGACCCCGTCACCGATCAGCGGCAGATCGGTCACGCGCAGGGACCGGCGCTCGCCATTGATGGTCGCGGTCACAACACGTTCGATCGCCTTGCGCCTCTCGCCAGCCTGCTGGGCGATCTGGCCCGCGCTGACGCCGTCGACCTGTTCGACAAGCTCGATCTGTTCTTCGACGACCGTGTCCGGACTATCGGATCCCACTGCGGCTACATAGGCGCGGTTGACGAGGCGCAGCCTCATGTCGGCCCCGCGAAACCACATCGGCATCGGCGCCGCTTCGATCAGACCGACCAGAGCCCCGAAATCCTCGCGCGCGCTCTCGGCCTGTTCGCGCAGCCTGGACAATTCCTCTTCGCTGTCGCTGAAGTCGAAGACCCAAATCAACGCCGCTCCAGCCGGAGAAACGCTTGGATCCGCGAGCGTACCCCGCAAGGTCAGAGCCTTGCGCGAATCGGGCGGGACAAGGGTCATGGCGAAGGGCGCCGCGCTTTTCTGGGTGCGGCGGACATGTGCCGTCAGCGTTTCGAGCTGCGCATCGTCCAGCCCGCCATCGGCCTGCCCGCTCAGCTCGCTCAGATATTCGGGCATCCGGTCGAGGCCGAGCCACCCCGCCAGACGGTCCGGCGCTTCGATCCGCCCATCCGCGCGCACCAGCAAGGGGACGGCAGGCGATTCCTCGATCATGCGCGACAGCCGCCGGAGCGAACGGCGTGTCAGGTCAGTTCCCTTGGTTCGCGCGCTTGCCTTCAGCATGAACCAGCCTGCCATCGCCGTCCACGCGGCGAGCAGCAGGCCGATCATGACCAAAAGAGCGGGCGATTCCGTCATCACCGATCAGCTATGCCGCCAGCTCCGGTGATGCAATGGGGCCGCGCACGACACGGCCCCATTCCATAAGCGCCCGATCAATAGCGATAATGTTCCGGCTTGAACGGCCCTTCGACCGGCACGCCGATATAGTCCGCCTGCTTCTTGCTGAGCTGCGTCAGTTTCACGCCCAGCTTGTCGAGGTGAAGCGCGGCGACCTTCTCGTCGAGATGCTTGGGAAGGACATAGACGTCGTTCTCGTAGCTGCCCGCGTTCTTCCACAATTCGATCTGGGCCAGCACCTGATTGGTAAAGGAACAGCTCATCACGAAGCTGGGATGTCCGGTGGCGCAGGCGAGATTGACGAGACGGCCCTTGGCGAGAACGATGATCTCCTTGCCGTCGGGAAATTTGACCAGGTCGGTACCCGGCTTCAGCTCGTTCCACTCGTAATTGTCGAGCGCGCCGATCTGGATCTCGCTGTCGAAGTGGCCGATATTGGCAACGATGCTCATCGGCTTCATCGCCTTCATATGTTCGGCGGTAATGACGTCCTCGTTTCCGGTCGTGGTCACGAAGATATCGGCGCGGGTCACCGCGTCTTCCATCGTGACGACTTCGAAGCCTTCCATCGCCGCCTGAAGCGCGCAGATCGGATCGATTTCGGTCACGAGCACGCGCGCGCCGCCATTGCGGAGCGACTGGGCCGAACCCTTGCCGACATCGCCATAGCCTGCGACGCAGGCGACCTTGCCGGACAGCATCACGTCGGTCGCGCGGCGGATCGCGTCGACCAGCGATTCGCGGCAACCATAGAGGTTGTCGAACTTCGACTTGGTCACGCTGTCGTTGACGTTGATCGCCGGGAAGGGAAGCTTGCCCTGCTTGGCGAGGTGATAGAGGCGGTGGACGCCGGTGGTGGTCTCTTCCGAAACGCCCTTGATCGCCTTGACGCTGGCGGTGAGATAGCCGGGCTTGCGCTTCAAAAATTCCTTAAGCGCGCGCTGCATCTCGATCTCTTCGGCGTTCTGCGGTTCGGGCATGGTCTCGCCCGCTTCGATCCGCGCGCCCCACAGGGCGAACATCGTGGCATCGCCGCCATCGTCGAGGATGAGATTGGCGGTCAGATCCTGATCCGCCTCGCTCGACCAGTCGAAGATCCGCCCGACATAATCCCAGTAATCGGCCAGGCTTTCGCCCTTTACCGCGAAAACGGGAATGTCCTGCGCCGCGATGGCGGCGGCGGCGTGATCCTGGGTCGAGAAAATGTTGCATGTCGCCCAACGCACTTCGGCACCGAGCGCCACTAGAGTCTCGATCAGCACTGCGGTCTGGATGGTCATATGAAGCGAACCGACGATGCGCGCGCCCTTCAGCGGCTGCGCTTCGCCGTATTCCTCGCGCGTGGCCATCAGGCCCGGCATTTCGGTCTCGGCGATATTGATCTCGGCACGGCCGTAATCGGCGAGCGAAATGTCCTTGATGACGTAATCGTTGAATTGGGCCACGGGCATCCTCGAAATAGGGAGTTCGGAAGAAAGCGCCGCAACGAAATACGATAGAGGAAGCGGCGCCATGAAACGGCCCCGCTCCTAACCGCTTAAATCGGCCAGTACAACTTCCCCGCCCAGAATGCCCTGATCAGAATCCCCGGATCAGCGGCGCGAGGCCTGTCGTGGGTGTTGAACGGAAGCATAGACGGGATTTGTCGCCAGCAATTCGTCAGCCGCAAAGGACAGGCGGATCGGATCGCCATCGTCGGCCAGCTGGCGGGCGATGCTGCCAAGCTCGTGACAGCTCAGCCAGGGATGGCCCTCACCATACTCGTTGGCCATCGAAACGTCGCTGCGGTCCATCTCGCGGACCGCACCCAGTTCGCCGTACATATAGGCGAGTTCGGCTTTCAGGATCGAATTGGCGCGGTTGAGCGTGGCGAGATGCGTGTTTGCAAAGGCGTCGTAATCTGCCTGGAAGTCGCTTGCTCCGGTTCTGCAACGCAGCGAAGTCACCATCAGCATGATATCGAGTTTACGAATGTTTCCCGCATTCGCTCCGATTTCGTCGATCTCGTTCGAAACGCTGTCATAGGAATCGGTGTCGCTATATTCGGCCTGCGCGGCGGTCGGCACGATCAGGCAGGCCAGAGCTGCGGCTCCGGCACGGATGGCGGCGGTTTTGAGTCGGATGGCTTTCGACGCGGTCATAATTGTCTCCCCTGTCCGGCCGTTTGTCGCGCTCCGCGATTTCTCGGTGAATAAAGGTATTGGTAAACCGCCTTTAACGGCTGGAGCCTTGCAAGACCGGGGCGCGCGCCTAAGTGCCGCAGGCAAGGATCACCAAACAGGAGTAAACCAAACATGACGATTTCCGTAGGCGACAAGCTGCCCGACGTTACGCTGGTCAAGCCGACCGAGAATGGGCCCGAAAAAATTCAGTCGGGCGAATTCTTCGCCGGACGCAAGGTTGCCCTGTTTTCCGTACCCGGCGCGTTCACGCCGACCTGCTCGGCACGCCATCTCCCCGGCTATGTCGAAAAGGCCGACGATCTGAAGGCCAAGGGTGTCGACGAAATCGCCTGCACCGCCGTAAATGACGCCTTCGTGCTGGGCGCGTGGCAGGGCGCGAACGATGCGGCGAGCGTCACCATGCTCGCCGATGGCAACGCCGATTTCGCGCAGGCGATCGGTCTCACCATGGACGGCAGCGGCTTCGGCATGGGCCAGCGCGGCCAGCGTTATTCGATGATCGTCGAGGACGGTGTAGTGAAGGAACTCAACGTCGAACAGCCGGGCGATTTCTCGGTTTCGAGCGCGGAGCACATGCTCGGCCAGCTCTGAGCATACCCGTCGACCAAAACGTCGACCGAAACGAAAGGGGCGCCGCAAGTTCGTAGCGGCGCCCTTTTTCGTTGTTTCAGCCGTACCCCATCAGCTTCATGACTTCTTCGCGGCTGCGATGATCGTCGAGGAAAGTGCCCATCATCCGGCTGGTCACCATGCCGACGCCGGGCGTGCGCACGCCGCGCGCGGTCATGCAGGCATGGCTCGCCTCGATAACGACCGCCACGCCCTGCGGCTGAAGGTTCTCCCAGATGCAGTCGGCGACCTCGGCGGTCAGGCGCTCCTGCACCTGTAGCCGACGCGCGAACCCGTGGAGGACGCGAGCAAGCTTCGAGATGCCGACCACGCGATCGGTCGGCAGATAGGCGATCGCCGCCTTGCCGATGATCGGTGCCATGTGGTGTTCGCAGTGGGACTGAAACGGAATGTCCTTCAGCAGCACGATCTCGTTATAACCGCCGACTTCTTCGAACACGCGATCGAGATGGATGGCGGGATCCTCAGCATACCCCTGGCAATATTCCTTCCAGGCGCGCGCGACGCGGGCCGGGGTTTCCAGCAACCCCTCACGCGTGGGATCGTCGCCCGTCCATTCGATCAGCGTCCGGATGGCATCCTGGACCTCCTCGGGCACGGGCGGTTTGCCGCGCGGATCGTCTTCGTCGGGACCGACCAGACTGCTCATTTTCCCCTGATCCTTTTCACTTTCGAGCGGATGCGCTCAAGTCGGCTTCCTTTGCGGAACAGACCGCCCTTTGCAAAGGGTTCGAACAGATCGTCGGGATCGTCCGGATCGAGCAGGCCGCTTTCGGCAAGCCCTTCTTCCACGCCGTTCAAGTCCGGCGGGTGATAGCGCTGCAAGGTTCGCCCACCCGGCTCCTGCTCGTGATCGATCAATGCCGCCATCGATCCGTGACGCGCGTGCAGCTCGCCGATCTCCGCCTCGTCCAGCCCGGTATGTTCGGCAAGCAGCGAATGACGCAGAGCCGCGATCGCATCGGCCGCATGCTCGTTCCCCGGACGCTTGGAATCGACGAAGACGTCGCATTCGCTGTCGAGGCCCATCGACCGGTTGTTGAGGTTCGCCGAACCGATGCGAAAGATTTCATCGTCCACAATCATGATCTTGGCGTGGACGTAAATCGGCGTTTCGCCGCTGAACGGAGTCCAGATGGAAAAGCGCCCCTTGTGGTCCACCTGCTCGATACAGCGCACCAATTCGGCGCGTGCATGATCCATCGCCTGCTGTTCCAGCCAGCCATCGGCATGTTCGGGATGGACGATCAGGATTTCGGGCGGATCGTCTTCCTCCATGCGCTTCAGAATCGCTTCCCCGACGGTGCGTGAGGCGAAGTACTGGCTTTCGGCATAGATAAAGCGCTGCGCGCGCTCGATATGCTGGACGAACAGGGCTTCGATCTCGCGGATCGCCTTCCAGTCGCGATGCTTCGATCGTGTCCGGGCGATCCCCACTTCGACATTCTCGAACGTCGCGTCGAGGCCTTCTGGCCAGAGGCTTTTTTCGGGTGCGCGGATCGGCATCAGAGGTTTGCCGCCTGCTTTGATCCAGCGGTCGCGGCCCAGATCGCTGAGCGCTTCGGCCACTTCGCCTTCCATCATCATCGAGGCATCGTGCCAGGGATCGTAGCGACGCCCGTTCGGCGTCTTGCGGCGCTTGTCGTTTTCCTCGTGATCGCGCGTGTCCCAGCGCTGTCCCGTCATGTCGATACCACCGCATACCGCCAGCGAACTGTCGAGTACGGCGATCTTCTGGTGATGGCTTGATCCGACCGGATGCGCGCTGTCGAACTTGAAATCGATCCGGCGATGCCTGATCCAGCGCACCAGATCGATCCACATCGATCCACGATAGGTGAACTTGAAGACGCCGAAGCTCCATTTCAGGATGCGCACTTCGAGAGTGGGGCGGTGGCGGATCATCCAGGCGATGAAACTGCCGAGCCTGGCGGGATATTTCTTCTTCCAGGCGCGCTGCCACCAAAATCGCCCTTCGGCGAGGTGGATGCGCGTATCGAAATCCCAACCGATCAGGAAGATGCGGAACCGCGCGGCAAGCATCGCAGCCTGCATGATGGCGAAATAATCCGCCGCATCGACGATGACTCGCGCGCGCCGGGCACGGACAAAACGCCAGACCCCCGGCTCGACGCTGTCGTCGATACCGGGGATCGTGGGTTCGGCCTTGGTCGCTTTGTCCGCGTCGTCCCCCGCCACGAATTTATTCCTTGGCGTCTTCCTTCTTCTCGGGCGTCACCTCGGCCTCGGCCTTTTCCTCTTCCTTGCGACGGTCGAAGACCTGCTGCATGTGTTCGCGATCGTCCTCGTCAAGATATTTGGCGAAGTCGGGGAAGTGGTCTTCCTCTTCCTCGTTGATGTGATGGCGATACTGGTGGTCGAAATCCTTGAATTTCTGCAACCAGGCGCTGCTGCTCATATCCGTCGCGGCCAGATCGTTGAGCGCTTCCTCGATCTCGTGATGCTCGGCGACCGAGTGGCGGGTTTCGCCGGTGGTGGGGGGCTTGCGCAGCATGGTCGAATAGAGCGCCTGCTCTTCCGCCGCTGCGTGCGATTTCAGCTCGCGGGTCAGTTCGGTGAACAGGCTTTCGCGCGTGTCGCTGTCGCCGCTGGTTTCGAGCAGCTTGTCGAGCAGTTCGCGATGGCGATCGTGATCGCGTTCGAGCGTGGCGAAAATTTCGTCGTTCTGGGCCATTATCGGGCTTCCTCTTTCGGGATGGCTTGTGTCGCAAGTCAAACAGGCGAACCCGCACGATGTTCCGGTGGGATAAAACCTCGCCTCGTCAGGCGAGCTTGCGGAGCGACTACGCGCGCCACATATCTGCCTGATGGACCGCACCGAACACCCCAGCGAAGAGACGATGCAGCGTATCGCCGAGAGCGTTCTCGCCAATCTGCCCGCCCCCTTTCGCGAACAGCTTGGCCGGGTGGTGATGCGGGTCACCGATTTCGCGACGCCCGAACAGCTCGCCTCGGTCGACATGGACGAGAAATGGCATCTGTCCGGCCTCTACGAAGGGCGGCCACTGCCCGACAAATCGATCTGGGAGAGCGGGGGCATGCCGCCCCGCATCTGGCTGTTCCGTCAGCCATTGATCGCGGAGATGGAAGAGACCGGCGTGGGTCTGGAAGAGCTGGTCCGCCATGTGGTGATCCACGAAGCGGGCCATCATTTCGGCTTCAGCGACGACGACATGCACAGGCTGGAGGACGAAGCCTAGAAGTACGGGCTTGAGCGTTCCGGTCCGAGACCGTTCGGCCCGACATCCGCCACCATCGCTACCGCCCAAACGAACAGCGCACCGGAACCTTTCGGCACCGATGCGCTGTCTTAAACCTGTTGGCGCGCCCGGAAGGATTCGAACCTCCGACCACCTGATTCGTAGTCAGGTACTCTATCCAGCTGAGCTACGGGCGCGCTGGAGCGGCGTCACATAGCAGGGCTTTCGCGCATGGCAACCGTAAACCGGTGCTTTTTTGCAGGAAGCCGAACTAGCACAGCTCCGCACCGTCCGGCGCGGCGCCGAGAAGAGCGCTGGCCTTCGCAAACAGAGCAATATCGAGCGGTGGCTTGTCGAGGCGAGCGATCTCGTCAGGGAGCATCCAGTCGATCGCCCCTCCTTCGAGCGCTTGTGGCGTTCCGCTCCATCGGGTCACGCGATACAGCAGGAGAGTGATGGGCTTCCCGGTGGAAATCGGGCCGTCGGATGCGAAGACGAGCGGTTCGAGGTTATCGGGCTCGATGCCGACTCCCAGTTCTTCGGCCAGTTCACGCGCCAGCGCCGCTTCGGGCACCTCGCCCTCCTCGACCTTGCCGCCCGGAAATTCCCACTGGCCGCCATGGGCTTTTCCGCTTGGACGGCGATGCATCAGCCAGCGCCCTCCCCTGTCGACGAGAAGGCCAGCGACCACGCAGAGCCATGTCGGATTTCTTTCCAACGAAGCGGGCCCTTTCAACATTTTCTTAAATCTCTCGCTCTTAGGTGCGCCGGGTCGACCGCGCGTGGCGACAAGCGATGGGATGCCTGCCGATGCAAAACGCGAAGCCCAACTTCCTGAATGACCAAACGGGAGCCACGGCCGTCGAATACGGCATGATCCTGGCGATGATTTTCCTCGCGATGATCGGGGCGGTGCAGGCCTTCGGCATCAATGCGGTCGAGATGTGGACCACCATGGCCACGACGATTGTCGAGGCGAGCGGTCATTAAAGGGCTTCTTAGGAAAATATCAACCTACGACGCCGATAACGAAGAAACCTGCTCCCGGTTTGCGACGGGACGGGTCGGGTTACCGAAGACCAAACCAGGAGACGACCAATGAAGTTCATCAAGAAGTTCCGCAAGGACGAAGAAGGCGCTACCGCCATCGAATACGGCCTGATTGCCGCTCTCATCGCGGTTGCGGCGATCACCGCGATGTCGAGCCTGGGCGACCAGCTTTCGACCACGTTCAACGACGTGACCACGGCGATGAGCGGCTCGTAAGCCCTTCGGAACCGAAGATTAGAAAAAGGCGGCGGGAGCAATCCCGCCGCCTTTCTCGTATGTGCGTGCGATTTAGGTCGAACCCTCAGCTACCGCGCACCACCAACTTCACCTTCTGGCCCGCCCGCAGCTGCGCATTGCTGTCGAGCGAGTTCAGCACGCGGAAGCGCGCTTCCTGACCGTTGGTGTACGCCATGCGGCGCGACAGCGACTGGACCGTATCGCCACTGCGCACGGTCACGACTTCGAGGCGACGCGGCACGACATTGGCGGCTTCGCTCGCCGTGACGCGGCGCATCGAATTGAACATCGGGGTGAAGGTGCCCATCCGGCCCGCCGGCGCGATCGCCTGGAAATGATAGGCTCGATCGGGCGCGAATTCATAGGCGAAGACCGCCACATCGACCTGGCCGTTGCCGCTATTGACGCGCGCCGTTCCGTAAGCGGCCGGAATGCCGTTGATCGTGGTGCGCTGGATCGCCTGCGGTGCCAGCCGCTGCTGATTGCCGCCGAGCTTTGCGAACACGTTGCGGACATAGCTATCGAGATTGCCGCCATACTGGGCGAGCGAAAGCTGAGCCTGACCGCCCTGCCCCTGAATGCTCACCGCAGATGTGCCGTTGATCATGTAAAAGCCCTGCGGCGCGGTGAAGGACAGGCGCAATTCCGGATGGATGAACTGTCGCCCTTCGATCACGCCCTGCGCGGGATCGTCGCCGTATAGCAGGCCGTCGATCCGGGTCAGGAACGTGTCGGTATTGGTCACGCCGGTCATGCCCTGCGTCAGGCTGGCGGCTTCGCGGACGCGGCTTGCGGGATCGGGGTGAGTCGATGCCCATTCCGGAAGGCGTGCATCGCCGCGGCCCTGCAATTGCGCATCGAGCGAATTTTGCGCCGCGAGGCTGGCAAGAACTGTCGACATGGCGTTGGGATCGTAACCGGCACCTTGCAGATACCGGATGCCGAGCCGGTCGGCCTCGGTTTCCTGGCTGCGCGAGAATTTGAGGGTCAGCAGCTGCGAACCTTGCATAGCAACCTGGCCGAGCTGCTGGCCGATGCCGCCACCGACGACCGAGCCGACAACCGCACCAAGCACACCAAGTATGGAGTTGCGCTGCGCATTGGCCTGGCGCCGCTGCGAGTGGCGGGCGGCGACGTGGCCGACTTCGTGGCCCAGCACGGCGGCCAGTTCCGCTTCGTTATCCATTAGCGCGACGAGCTGGCGCGTGGTGTAGACGTACCCGCCGGGGATCGCGAAAGCGTTGTTCACCGGGCTGTTGAGCATCGAAATGGTGAACGAATCGCGCGCATTGCCGAGGCCCGACTGGACCGCGATGTTCTTGCCCACTTGTTCGACATATTGCGCCTGCGCCCCCGTCATCGCGCCGCCGAATTCCTGCAACAGCTGCGGGTGCGCCTCGGCGCCCATTTGCGCTTCGCTCTGCGTGATCGGTGCCGATGCGCTCGGAATATTTCCGGTCGTCGCGCAGCCGCCAAGGGCGAGCGCGAGCGTGGCGGTGGTCGAAACGGCCAGGGCCTTGATAGTCTTCATGGGATCTCCCCGCAAAAATTCGTCCACGGCACATTGCCGCGGCACTTATCTATGGAAGGAGAAATCTGAACGGGCTGGCTTGTTCCCGTTGCGAAATCGTAAGCTTATCGTCAGCTTGCCATGGTCAGGAAGCGATCCTCACGCATCTTGCGCAGGTCTTCCGGCGACTTGGCCCCGAGCATGTCGAGTTCCTCGCCGATCGCCTGGCCAAGCGTTTCGGCGGCCTTGCGGACATCGCGATGCGCGCCGCCCAGAGGTTCGGGTACGATCCGATCAATTACGTTGAGCTGCGCCAATTGCTGCGCCGTCACGCGCATCGCTTCGGCGGCATCGGGAGCCTTTTCGGCGGTGCGCCACAGGATGGAGGCGCAGCCTTCCGGGGAGATCACCGAATAGACCGCATGCTCCAGCATCAGGACGCGCTCCGCACTCGCCAGAGCCACTGCGCCGCCGGAGCCGCCCTCGCCCACGATCGTCGCCACCATGGGAACAGGTAGAGCAAGGCATGCTTCGGTCGCGCGCGCGATCGCTTCGGCCTGGCCGCGCTCTTCCGCCTCGACGCCGGGAAAGGCGCCGGAGGTGTCGACCAGCGTCACGACCGGGAGCCCGAAACGACCGGCCAGATCCATCAGGCGGATCGCCTTGCGATAACCTTCGGGCTTGCCCATGCCGAAATTGTGCTTGATGCGGCTGGTCGTGTCGTGACCCTTTTCGTGCCCGATCAGGACGATGCGCCGTCCGTTCAACATGGCGAACCCGCCCAGAATGGCCTGATCGTCCCCATAGGAACGATCGCCGCCCAAGGGCACGAATTCATCGAAGGTGTGCTCGATATAGTCGCGGAAATGCGGACGCATCGGGTGGCGCGCGACCTGCGTCTTCTGCCACGGCGTCAGCGAGCCGTAGATTTCCGCCAGCATGTCGGCGCTCTTGCCTTCGAGCTTCTTCAGTTCAGAGGCGATATCGACACCGTCGCCCTGCGCGGCTTCCCTAAGGTCCGCGAGACGGGTTTCGAGTTGCGCGACGGGCTTTTCGAATTCGAGGTAGGAGATCATCGCAGGCGCGTTACTCGCCCCCTCGCGCGCGTGCAAGCGGCGCCCGCCCGCTTCCCTGCCCAAGCGGGTGGCGCATATTGACCAGCTTCACCAGCCGCGCGGCATCGACATGGGTATAGATTTGCGTGGTCGCGATATCTGCATGGCCCAGCATCGTCTGCAAGACGCGCAGATCCGCCCCTCCCTCCAGCAGATGCGTTGCAAAGGCGTGGCGGAGTACGTGCGGGCTGATTGCATCGGGCGAAATGTCGGCGCGCACGGCAAGCTCCTTGAGAAGCTGGAACAGCCGCACCCGGCTCAGATGCTTGCCGCCGCGCGAAGGGAAGAGGTGGCGCGTCCCTGTCGCGCGCACGTCCAGCCAGCGCGCCATTGCCAGCTTCGCCCGGCCGCTGACGGGGACCATGCGCGCCTGCCCGCCCTTTCCGGTAACGGTCAGGAACGGAGCATCGCGCGGCACCGCCGCGAGGGGCAGCGCCACCAGTTCGGTCGCGCGCAGGCCCGAACCGTAGAGCAGTTCGAGCAGCAGGAGCAGGCGGATAGCTTGGGGCGTGTTGGCCTCCGCCTCCAGCTCTGCCCGTGCGAACAGCGCTTCGATCTGAGCGTGCGACAGGATTTTCGGCAAAGGGCGGCGGCTCGCAGGTTTCGGCAGCGCTGCGCTCGGATCGTCGGCCCGCACGCCTTCCTCGATCAGGAAGCCATAGAACTGGCGCAGCGCCGATGCCTTGCGCGCAATGCTCGCCGGAGCGAGGTCGGACCAGACCGAGGCGAGCTTCGTGAGATCGTCCTTCCCCGCCTCGTCCAGCGGGCCGATCGAAGCGCGTGCCTGCTCCAGATCGCGGCGATAGGCAGCCAGCGTGTTCGCCGCCGCGCCGCGCTCTGCGGCCAGCATGGCGAGGAAATCTTCGACCGAATCCTGCGCCAACGCCCCGGCCGCGTCAGGCCCGCGCGACCGCTTCGGCAGCGATCATGCGGGCTTCGGCATTCATGCCGACGGCATCGAGCGCGCGCACGATATGGTAGAGATGACGCGGCGTCATCCGTTCCCACCCGCTACCCTGCATGCCGAGCCCGGCAAGAACGGCCACGAGACCGGGATTGCCGACCTGCGCCGCGCGCGAGATCATCTGCGACCAGCGGGTTTCGCGTTCCAGACCCAGCGCAAACTCCTCGCTGTAATCCGCAGTATCGCCCGCATCGATCCGGCCCAGCCCGGCGAGCCCGGCCACCAGCAGGCGCGATTTCGCCTGCCGTGTGCTGCCGTCTCCATCGAAGAAGTCGGACAGGTCGCCTCCGCTCACCGTCCCTTCGAATTGGGGGACACCGGCAGCCAGAATACCCCAGGCGAGCGAGCCGCCATCCACCGCTCCGAGCCAGCGTTGGGCGTCGCGGTCGAGCCCGGCGGTCAGCATGGCCGTCACCAGGCCAGCCGCGTCGTCGGCAAAGGCTTCGTCGGAAGGCATGCGGGCCGCGGCATAGGCCGTGAGGACATAGCTGCCATAGGCATCGCCCTCGGGCGATCCGCTCCAGATATCGCGGATCGCGGCGAGACGGGCGGCGGGATCGTTGTCGACATAGGCCTGGCGCAGGCGCGCGGCTCTGGCAGCGGGTTCGCCTTCGAGGCCTTCGATCGCGTAGATCTGGGAATAAAGATCGATAATCGCGCGCGAGGACAGCACGCCCTGGCTGGCCGCAAACCCGGCGCTTTGTGCGCGTTGCGGCAGCGGGATCATCGGCGCAGTTGCCGCCGACAAGCGGTAATACGGGCCCATCGCGTCGCTCAGAGTTTCGGGAATCTCCTCGCCCACCGCATTCGCCAGAGCGAAGCGCAGCGGCGTCAACTCCTCCACCCCGTCCCATTCGATGGTGACGCCGCGCCTGCCATTGCCCGCCGCGCCGGCGAAACGCTGCGCCAACAGGGCATCGATGCGCGCGGCCGCCCCGCTATTGAGCAGGCGACGCAGATCGTTGCCGGCGCGCGTGCTTTCGCCTGCATAGGCGTTGCAGATACCCGCCAGCATCCGCCATTGCGGATCGTCGCGGTCGAATCGTCCGATCCTTACGACCGGGCAGGCGCCGACGATGTCCGCCGTGCCGATATAGGAGGCGAGCGCGGCATCGGTCAGTCCGGCAGTGTAATTGGCGGTGTCGACGTCCTGCACCAAAGCGCGCGCCGCCGCGTGTTCTCCCAGAGCATTAAGCGCCTGCGCACGAAGCGCCGCAAATTCGACCGGCTCCATCCCATCGGGCGCGGCCAGTCGGCTCGCGAGCACACGGCGCAGCAGAATATGGCCCCAGCGCGACACCACTGGCCCGTCCATCGCAGCAAGCGCCGCGCGGACCAGTCCGGCGGGCTGGCGAGCGAACGAGCCCGACGGTATGCCCCCCTCTTGGGAGGACAACACGCCGACCCGCTCTGTCGAGCGCTGCGCGGCGGCGGGAATATCGACGCTGGGCCGCAGGCCGAGCAATTGGTCAAGCTCGTCGGTCGAGAGGTTTTCGAGCTCGCGCAAGGTAGGGAGCCGATCGAGCTCGCTCGCGCTCGGCGCGGGGGCCGGCCTCGCTTGCGGGATCGGCTGAACGATCTCGCCCGATTGGGTCGCAGAGGAACTCGGCGCCGGACGCGGCGCGGGTGCCGGACTTGGCGCAGGCGTTGGGCCGGGCGTCGGTTGCTCGAAGCCGGGCGGAAGCAAATCCTCCGGCTGACCCTGTGCCAGCGCCAGCGTCGATCCGAGCGCGAGCGCCGCCAGCGCAGAGCCAGCGGCCCACCAGCCGCGCGTCATCGCGCCGTGTCCGATGCTGTGGGCGCGGAGCGTGCGGGCGGCGCGAAATCGGGCACGGGCACTGCCGTCTCGATCGGGCGCAGCGGTTCTTCCCCGCCATCGAACCATGCGAGGACGAGAACCGCCAGGAGAATGAGCGCGGCGACCATTCCGATCCGCTGTCCCTTCATTATCTATGCTTTGACCCATGCAAGACTTGCCATGCTTGCCTGCCCGATAGCCCATATCTAAGCCACGCTTCAATGACCCAGTCGCAATCATCGCCTTCTTCTCCCGCTTCCCCTGCCCGGATCGCCGCACGGCTCGATCGTCCGGTGGTGCTGGTCGGGCTGATGGGCGTCGGTAAAACGACGGTGGGGCGACGGCTCGCCGATGCGCTCGGTCGGTCCTTCGTCGATGTCGACCACGAGATCGAGCGCGCTGCCGACCGCTCGGTGTCCGAAATATTCGCCAGCCATGGCGAGGCGTATTTCCGCGAGGGGGAGCGCCGCGTGGTCGCGCGCCTGATGGGCGAGGCGCCCGGCGTGATCGCGACCGGGGGCGGCGCTTTCATCGATGCGGATACCCGCGCGCTGATCCTCGAAAAAGGCGTTGCGGTCTGGCTGGATTGCGACCTCGAAACGCTGGTGGAGCGCACCGCACGGCGCAACACGCGGCCCCTTCTGCGTGGCGGCGATCCGCATACGATTTTGGCCGAACTGAAAGAGCAGCGCAGCGACAGCTACGCACAGGCGCATATCCACATCGTGACCGATGACGGGCCGCATCACCGGACCGTGGGTCGCATTCTCGAGGCGATCGACGCATGGCTGTAATCCCGGTCGAACTGGCAGGCCGCAGCTACGAGGTCCGCGTCGGGCACGGCCTGGTGCACGACCTGTCGGAACATGCGGCACCCTTCCTGCGCAAGACGGACATACCCGTGGTGGCCGACCGCAATGCCCGCGAATTTTGGGGCGCGAGCGTGGAAAAGGCGCTCGGCGTGGGGGGCAAGACTGCGCGCTGGTACGATGTTGCGCCGGGCGAAGGTTCCAAGAGCTGGCGCGAACTGGAGCGGCTGACCGACTGGCTGCTCGAACAGGGTGTCGAGCGCGGCGATCACGTGGTGGCGCTGGGTGGCGGCGTCGTGGGCGATCTCACCGGCTTTGCCTGCGCCATCCTGAAACGCGGATGCGGCTTCATCCAGGTGCCGACCACCCTGCTGGCTCAGGTGGACAGTTCGGTAGGCGGTAAGACCGCAATCAACAGCGCGGCGGGTAAGAATCTCATCGGTGCCTTTCACCAACCCTCGCTGGTCCTCGCCGATCTGGCGACACTCGACACGCTGCCCGATCGCGAAATGCGCGCCGGTTACGCCGAGGTTCTGAAATACGGCGTCCTCGGCGATGCGGAATTCTTTGCTTGGCTGGAAGACAATGGCAGTGCGGTGCTGGCGCGCGATCCTGCGGCGCTGGAACAGGCAGTCGCGACCAGCGTCTCCGCCAAGGCCCGGATCGTGGCCGAAGACGAGCGCGAGACGACGGGCGCGCGCGCGCTTCTCAATCTCGGCCACACATTCGGGCATGCACTCGAAGCAGAAACGGGATTCTCCGACCGCTTGCTGCATGGCGAAGCGGTGGCCCTGGGAATGATCCTGGCCGCACGCTATTCGGCCCGGCGCGGACTTTTGAGCGAGGACGCGGCCCAGCGACTAACCCGCGCGGTGGACGCCGCCGGGCTGCCGTCCGAGATCGCCGCTTTGGGGATTGCCTGTTCGGGCCGCGATCTGGCCGACCACATGCTGCACGACAAGAAGATGGATGCGGGCACCCTGCCCTTCCTTTTGCTGCGCAGCATAGGTGCAGCATTTTTGACCAAGGATGTCGCGCTCGACGATGTGGCGCTTTTCCTCGACGAAGAATTGCAGGCGCATTAATCCGCGCGTCTTGATCGGCGTTCGCTTCTAGAAAAGCCGCGATCCATTGGGCACGGGCGTGTCGGGCGAAAACAGGACGACCTCGCCCCGCTCGTCCGCAAACCCGAGCGTCAGCACTTCCGACATTGCCGGGCCGATCTGGCGCGGCGGGAAATTGACAACCGCCGCGACCTGCCGCCCGACCAGTTCCTCGCGCGTGTAATTGGCGACGATCTGTGCGCTCGTTTTCCTGATCCCGATCGTCGGCCCGAAATCGATTTCGAGCCTGTAGGCTGGCTTGCGCGCTTCGGGAAAATCGTGCGCGGCCACCACGGTCCCCACGCGGATATCGGTCTTCAGAAACTCTTCGAATCGGGTTTCCTCCGCTGCGGGGGCCGCAGGGTCATGCGCCAGATGCATTTATTCCAGCTCCAGAATCACCGCGTCGACCGCTAGGCTTTCGCCCTCTTCGGCGTTGATCTTGGCGATGGTGCCTTCCTTCTCGGCGCGCAGGATGTTCTCCATCTTCATCGCCTCGACGGTGGCCAGCGGCTGGCCCGGCTGGACCTCCTCGCCTTCCTCGACATGCAGCTTCACCAACAGGCCGGGCATCGGACAGATCAGCATCTTCGAAAGGTCCGGCGGGATCTTCTCGATCATATGATCGGCCAGATGCGCGATCCGGGTCTGAAGGATCCGCACCGTATGCTTCGCCCCCCGCGTGGTGATGGCATAGCCGGTGCGCGTCGGTTCGAGCTGGAGCGTCAGAGCCTGATCGTCCAGTTCGACTTCCACCATCCGCTCGCCCGGCGTGTACTCCATCTGGAGCGCGACCGGCGCATCGTCGACGGTGATCGCTTCTTCCTCCAGCGTGACGCGATAATCGGTATCGCCCAAGCGCACGGTCCAGTCGCCCGGCGCATAGAGATCGTCCGAAAGCTGGCCTTCGATCCGGCGTGCGCGATCGGCATCGGCGGTGGCGATCACGCCCGCCACGGCGGCGAGGCCGCGCTTCAGATCGTCCGACACGGCAGCGCCTTCGAACCCTTCGGGATATTCCTCGGCGATGAAGCCGGTGGTCAGTTCGCCCGAGCGGAAGCGCGGATGCTGCATGATGGCGCTGAGGAAATCGACATTGTGGCCGAGGCCTTCGATCCGAAACGCATCGAGCGCCTGGACCTGCAAATCCGCCGCCTCGTCACGCGTTTCCCCCCAGGTCACCAGCTTGGCGATCATGGGATCGTAGAACATAGAAACCTCGCCGCCTTCATAGACGCCGTCGTCCACACGCACGCCATCCACACCGCGCCTGCCGTTCGCGCTTCCATCGTCGGTCCAGCCCTTAAGCGGCGGATCGTAGCGCACCAAGCGACCGATACTGGGCAGGAAGCCGCGATAGGGATCTTCGGCATAGACGCGGTTCTCGATCGACCAGCCGTCGATCCCGATATCGTCCTGCGTCATTTCGAGCTTTTCGCCCGCCGCGACGCGGATCATCTGCTCGACGAGGTCGATGCCGGTGATCGCTTCGGTCACGGGATGTTCGACCTGGAGGCGGGTGTTCATTTCGAGGAAGTAGAAGCTCTCTCCCGTCTCGTCCGCGCCGCTCACGATAAGTTCGACCGTGCCCGCCGAATGGTAATCCACCGCGCGGGCCAGAGCCACACACTGCTCGCCCATCGCCTTGCGCATCTTGGGCGTGACGAAGGGGGACGGCGCTTCTTCGACCACCTTCTGGTGGCGGCGCTGGATCGAGCATTCGCGCTCGTTGAGGTAGAGAATGGTGCCGTGCTTATCGCCCAAAATCTGGATCTCGATATGGCGCGGGTCTTCGATGAATTTCTCGATGAAGACGCGATCGTCGCCAAAGCTGTTCAGGCCCTCGCGCTGTGTCGCTTCGAAGCCGTCCTTCACGTCCTGATCATTCCAGGCGAGTCGCATGCCCTTGCCGCCGCCGCCAGCGCTGGCCTTCATCATGACCGGATACCCGATCTTGTTGGCCCATGTTAGCGCATCCTCGGTGCTTTCGATTGCGCCTTCGGAGCCGGGCACGGTGTTCACGCCCGCATCGCGCGCCAGCTTCTTCGATTCGATCTTGTCGCCCATCGCCGCGATGGCATTGGCGGGCGGACCGATGAAGGCGATGCTCTCCTTCGCCAAGGCTTCCACGAAGCTCGCTCGCTCGGACAGGAATCCGTAGCCCGGATGCACCGCCTCGGCCCCGGTCTGTTTGCAGGCGGCGATGATCTTGTCGGCCAGCAGATAGCTCTCGGCGGCAGGTGCCGGGCCGATGTGAACCGCCTCGTCGGCCATTTCCACGAACGGCGCACGCGCATCGGCATCGGAATAGACCGCGACGGTCTGGATGCCCATGCGGCGCGCAGTCTTGATGACCCGGCAAGCGATCTCGCCGCGATTGGCGATGAGGATTTTTTTGAACATGATTACTCCGCCGGTTCCATGGTTTCGCCGGTGCGCTTGCAGGATCGCATTGGTTCGTCCTGCACCAGCGGCGTCAGCCCCAGCTTTGCGAACAGCGCGCCGTCGCTGTCGTCGCCCGCATTGGGTGCGGTCAGCAGCTTGTCGCCGGTGAAGATCGAGTTCGCGCCCGCTAGAAAGCATAGCGCCTGCGTCGCTTCGGACATGCTCTCGCGCCCGGCGGAGAGCCGCACCATGCTCATCGGCATGGCGATGCGCGCGACCGCGACGGTGCGGACGAATTCGATATCGTCGATCTTGGCGAGCGGGGTGTCGGCCAGCATATCGCCCAGCACCGTGCCCTTGACCGGGACCAGCGCATTGACTGGCACGCTTTCGGGATGCCGCTCCAGGGTGGCGAGCGTGTGGACGAAGCCGACGCGATCCTCGCGGGTTTCGCCCATGCCGACGATCCCGCCGCTGCACACATTGATGCCCGCATCGCGCACGTTCTGGAGGGTGTCGAGCCGGTCCTGATACTTGCGAGTCGAGATCACGCGCTCGTAATATTCCGGCCCGGTGTCGACATTGTGGTTGTAGTAATCGAGGCCCGCATCCTTCAGCATATCCGCCTGTTTCGGCGTCAGCATGCCGAGCGTCATGCAGGTCTCCAGCCCCATGGCGCGCACGCCCTTCACGATCTCGACGATCGCGGGCATGTCGCGGTCCTTGGGATTGCGCCATGCCGCGCCCATACAGAAGCGCTGACTGCCCGCATCCTTCGCCTGCGCGGCGGATTGCAGCACGCGCTGCACATCCATCAACTTTGTCGCTTCGACGCCGCTGTCAGCCTTCACCGACTGCGAGCAATAGCCGCAATCTTCCGGGCACCCGCCGGTCTTGATCGAGAGCAGCGTGCAGAGCTGCACCTGTTCGGGCGGATGAAACTCGCGGTGGACCGTGGCCGCACGAAACAGCAGCTCGGTGAAGGGAAGGTCGAAGAGGTCCGCGATTTCCTCGCGGGTCCAGTCGGTGCGGGTTTGGGTCAATCTTTGTCTCGCATAAAGAATCTGGTCAGAAGAAGGCCACCCAGAAAGAAGCCGATCGGCACGCCGAAGACCATCACTGCTCTGTCGAATTCCGAGGGACAATCATTGCCTTCGGGACAATCGCCTATGGCCCCAGCAATTGCAAAGCCAGCAGATACGACGAAAGCGATTACGGCATAAAGTGCACACCCCAACTTCTGAGCGACGGTCAGTCGCTGATCGCTAAAACTCACTCCGCCGCCTCGTCCAGATCTTCACCGGCCGGCGGCATGTTGTGGCCGAGCAGGCGCAGCACATCCGCCGCGCATTCGACCACATTGCTGCCCGGCCCGTAAATGCCCTGCACTCCGGCATCGCGCAGGAAGTCGTAATCCTTCTGCGGGATCACGCCACCGGCAATCACCTTGATGTCGGGGCGTCCGGCCTCCTTCAGCAGCCCGATCAGTTCTGGAATGAGCGTCTTGTGGCCTGCCGCAAGGCTGCTCGCGCCGATGGCATCGACGTTTTCGGCAAGCGCCATGTCGCGGGTTTCCTGCGGCGTCTGGAAAAGCGGGCCGCTGAGCACTTCGAAGCCCATATCCGCAAAAGCGCTGGCGATTACGTTCGCCCCGCGATCGTGGCCGTCCTGCCCCATCTTGGCGACCATCAGCTTGGGCTTGTGGCCTAGCCTGCGCTCCACCGCCTTCACACCCTCGACCACCTGGGCATAGCGATCGTCGTCCGCATAGGCTTCGGCATAGACCCCCTTCACCGGCGTCGGCAGCGTGTCGTAACGCCCGAAAGCATCCTCCATCGCCTCGCTGATTTCACCAAGCGTCGCATCGTGCCGGGCCGCTTCCACGGCGAGGGCGAGGAGATTGCCCTCTTTCTGCGCGGCGCCCCGCGCCAGCGCATCGAGCGCGGCCTTGCAGGCAAAATCGTCGCGGGCTGCGCGCACATCCTCGAGCCGGGCGATCTGGCTGCGGCGCACGGCGTGGTTGTCGACATCGAGCGTGTCGATCTCGTCTTCCTCGTCGCGCCGGTACTTGTTGACGCCCACGATCACCGTCTCGCCGCGATCGACGCTCGCTTGCTTGGCGGCGGCGGCGCGTTCGATCTGCGCCTTGGGCTCGCCGCTGGCGACGTATTTGGTCATGCCGCCCGCCGCCTCGACCTCGTCGAGCATGGCCTTGGCCTTTTCGACCAATTCGGCGGTTAGGCTTTCGATATAATACGATCCGCCGAGCGGATCGGCGACATTGGTCAGGCCCGCTTCGTGCTGCAGCACCAGCTGCGTGTTGCGCGCGATCCGGGCGCTGAAATCGGTCGGCAGCGCGATCGCTTCGTCCAGCGCATTGGTGTGGAGCGATTGCGTGCCGCCCAGCACCGCCGCCATCGCCTCGATCGTGGTGCGGATGACGTTGTTGTAAGGGTCTTGCTCCTGCAAGGAAACGCCACTGGTCTGGCAATGCGTTCGCAGCATCTTCGACTTGTCGCTCTTCGCGCCCAGATCCGACATCACGTCGTGCCACAATTGGCGGCCCGCGCGCATCTTGGCGATCTCCATGAAGAAATTCATGCCGATGCCCCAGAAGAAGGACAGGCGCGGCGCGAAGGCATCGATATCGAGGCCCGCTTCCATCGCGCGCTTGGCGTATTCCTTGCCATCCGCGATGGTGAAGGCGAGTTCCTGCACCGCCGTCGCCCCGGCCTCGTGCATGTGATAGCCCGAAATCGAGATGCTGTTGAATTTCGGCATGTTGGCCGAGGTATAGGCGATAATGTCCGAAACGATCCGCATGCTCGGCTCGGGCGGATAGATATAGGTGTTGCGGACCATGAACTCCTTGAGGATGTCGTTCTGGATGGTCCCGGCCAGCTTGTCCTGGCTGACGCCCTGCCGCTCCGCCGCGACGATATAGAACGCCAGCACGGGGATCACCGCGCCGTTCATGGTCATCGACACGCTCATGCTTTCGAGCGGGATCTGGTCGAACAGGATTTCCATGTCGCGCACGGTGTCGATCGCGACGCCCGCCTTGCCGACATCGCCGACCACGCGCGGGTGATCGCTGTCGTATCCGCGATGGGTCGCGAGATCGAAGGCGACCGACAGGCCCTTCTGCCCGGCGGCGAGATTGCGGCGATAGAAAGCGTTGGATTCCTCGGCAGTGGAGAAGCCCGCATATTGCCGGATCGTCCACGGACGCCCGGTATACATCGAGGCATAGGGGCCGCGCGTGAACGGCGCGATGCCGGGCACGCCGGGGGCGAGATTCTGCGTATCCTCACTCGTGTAGAGCGGTTTGACGTCGATCCCCTCGGCAGTGTGCCAGGTCAGATCGCGGCCCTTCACTTCCTTGTCGGCGAGGGCTTTCCAGTCGGAAAAAGTGGGTTTGTCGGTCATCTCAATGCGCCTCTTTCGGCGTTTCCATGATTTCGGTCAGCTGGCCCATCATGTCCTTGGGGTGGAGGAAGAAGATCGGCGTCCCATGCGCGCCGATCCGCGTCGGGCCGAGGATACGCTTGCCCTTCCCTTCGAACCATTCCCGCGCCGCTGCGATATCGGGCACTTCGTAGCAGACGTGATGCTGACCACCGAGCGGGTTCTTCTCCATGAAGGTCCTGAGCGTCGATTGTTCGCCCAGCGGCTCGATCAGCTCGATCTGCGTGCCTTCGGTCCCGTCATGGCCGGGCGTGTCGACGAAGCAGACCTTCACGCCCTGCTCGGGCAGATCGAAAGGCTCGCCGATACGGGTCGCGCCCATCGTGTCGCGGTAATAGGCGACGCTGTCCGCGATCGAAGGCGTGGCGACGCCGATGTGATTGAGACGGCCCAGTTTCATACGCTTTGCCTCGCTTCGAGAATATGCCGCGCCAGATCTTCGATATCGTCCACCACGAACTCCGCTTCGTCGGCCAGCGGATACCACGCCTTGCCGGGCCGGGCGACGAAGGCGGTCTGCCAACCTGCTGCTTGTGCACCGATCAGGTCCCAAGGGTGACAGGCGACCATTAGCGCGCGATCGGCAGAGGCTCCCGTCTCGGACAGACCATACTCGTAACAGCGCCGGTCGGGCTTGTAGCCACCTGACGGTTGGACGCTCAGCGCGTGATCGAAAAATTCTCCGATGCCCGCTTTTTCCAGCCGTTCCTGCAGACCGTCGCCGCCGGAATTGGTCAGAGCGACCAAAGAAAATCCTGCGTCCTTGAGACGCGACAATCCCGCCGGAACATCGCGATACGCTTCGGACTGTCCGAGCCCGTCCGAAACGATCGCCTTCGCGTCGTCCAAAGCGATCGAACCGCCGTTTTCGGCCACCTGCATCGCAAGCACCGCCGCCGCTATATCGGCGAATTCAGACGCTTCACCCGCCAGAGTTTCGGCCAGCGAATACTCGATCAGGCCGTTGAACCAGCGATCCGCCTGCCCTTCACCGCCACCGAGTCGCTCGGCCACGGCAGAGCGCAGGGGCGCGATATCGATCAGCGTTTCGTTGACGTCGAAAAAGATGTGCGAAGGCGTCACAGCGGAATGTTATCGTGCTTCTTCCAGGGGTTTTCGAGCTGCTTGCCGCGCAGCTTGCGCAGCCCCAGCGCGATCCGGCGGCGGGTTGCGTGGGGGTGGATCACCTCATCGATATACCCGCGCGAGGCGGCCACGAAGGGATTGGCGAAGCGGTCTTCGTATTCCTTCGTTTTCTCGGCGATCTTTTCGGGATTGTCGCGGTCCTGGCGGAAGATGATCTCCACCGCGCCCTTGGCGCCCATCACGGCGATTTCGGCGGTGGGCCAGGCGTAATTGAGGTCGCCGCGCAAATGCTTTGAACTCATCACGTCGTACGCGCCGCCATAGGCCTTGCGCGTGATCACGGTGATCTTGGGCACGGTCGCCTCGGCATAGGCGAAAAGCAGCTTCGCGCCGTGCTTGATGATGCCGTTATGCTCCTGTGAAGTACCGGGCAGGAAGCCGGGCACGTCCACGAAGGTCAGGATCGGAATGTCGAAGGCATCGCAGAAGCGCACGAAACGCGCGGCCTTCTTCGATGAATTGATGTCGAGAACACCCGCCAGCACCATCGGCTGGTTCGCGACCACGCCCACCGTGCGCCCTTCCACCCGGCCGAATCCGCACAGGATATTCGCCGCATGGGCAGGCTGGATTTCGAAGAATTCGCCTTCGTCCAGCGTCTTACGGATGACTTCGTGCATGTCGTAAGGCTGATTGGCATTGTCGGGGATGATGGTGTCGAGGCTGGGCTCCTCACGGTCCCACGGATCGCTGGTCGGGCGCTCGGGCACGTCCTCGCGGTTGGACAGCGGCAGGAAATCGACGAAATTGCGCGTCGCGAGCAGAGTCTCGATGTCGTTCTCGAACGCCACGTCGGCCACGCTGGTCTTGGTCGTGTGCGTCACCGCGCCACCCAGTTCCTCCTGCGTCACGACCTCGTTCGTCACCGTCTTCACCACGTCCGGGCCGGTCACGAACATGTAGCTGGAATCCTTCACCATGAAGATGAAGTCGGTCATCGCTGGCGAATAGACCGCCCCGCCCGCGCACGGCCCCATGATGAGGCTGATCTGCGGCACCACGCCGCTCGCCAGCACGTTGCGCTGAAACACTTCGGCATAACCGCCCAGCGATGCGACGCCTTCCTGAATGCGCGCGCCGCCCGAATCATTGAGGCCGATCACGGGCGCGCCGACCTTCAGCGCCATATCCATCACCTTGCAGATCTTTTCCGCATGGCGTTTCGACAGCGATCCGCCGAACACGGTGAAATCCTGGCTGAACACGAACACCAGCCGCCCGTTGATCGTGCCCGATCCGGTGACCACCCCGTCGCCCGAAATGCGCTGCTCCTCCATGCCGAAATCGATGCAATCGTGTTCGACATAGGTGTCGAGCTCTTCGAAGCTGCCTTCATCCAGCAGCACGTCCAACCGCTCGCGCGCGGTCAGCTTGCCCTTGGCATGCTGCGCGTCGATGCGCTTCTGCCCGCCACCCATATAGGCGGCGGCGCGGCGACGTTTCATTTCGGCGATGTTGGCGGACATGCTCTCTTCCCGTGAAATCTTCTTGCCCAAGCGCCTAGAGCGCAGAGCGCCGCAGCGTCAATTGCCGCTGTCGTTTCTTGCGGCGGCGATCAGGAATTCGACATTGCCTTCGGGGCCGGTGATCGGGCTTTCCACGATCCCGTCAACCGCGAAGCCCAGCCCTTCGACCCATGCGCGCACCTCGCTACAGACGCGGGCGTGAAGGGCCGGATCGCTGACGACGCCTTTCTTGCCCACTTCCTCGCGCCCGACCTCGAATTGCGGCTTGATCAGCGCGACGAGCTGGCAATCGGGTGCCGCCAGTTCGAGCGGGCGTTCCAGCACCTTGGCAAGGCCGATGAAGCTCGCATCGCAGACCACCCAATCGCAGGGGCGATCGATCATTTCGGGCGTCAGGATGCGCGCGCTGGTCTGTTCGAGCACGGTGACGCGATCGTCCTGCCGCAATTTCCAGGCGAGTTGATTGGTCCCGCTATCCACCGCGAAACCATGCGCCGCGCCCTTCTGTAACAGCACGTCGGTAAAGCCGCCGGTCGAACTGCCGATATCCATCGCGGTCACGCCCGCCGGATCGAGCCCGAAATGGTCGATTGCGTGCGCCAGCTTGATGCCGCCGCGCGAGACCCAGGGATGGTCGCGCCCGCGCACGTCGAGCGGGGTGTCGGCGGCGATCTGCTGGCCGGGTTTCTCCAGCTTGCGCTCGCCCGAAAACACCAGCCCCGCCATCACCAGCGCCTGCGCCCGCGAGCGGCTTTCGACGAGGCCGCGATCGACGAGCATCTGATCGAGGCGCTGTTTCCTGCTCATATTCTCCGGTCCTGCTTGGAAACATGCCGCCTAGCGCGCATTGAGTAGGGATGGAACCGATCGCTCGCCACAACAGCCGCCCTCCCTTCGCCTCGTCGCTCGCCTATGCGGGCGCGGCGCTCGCTCTAACTTTCGGGATCGCGGCCTGCGTGCCCGCTCCCGATTCGACGCCCGCTCCCACGCCGACGCCGACTCCCGTTTCGCGCGCGCCTGCACCCGCACCTGCGCCGGCGCCGGCGCCCACCTACGACAATTGGATGGATGCGCCGCAGACGCAGGGGGATTGGGCTTACAACGATCTCGGCTTCGGCACGCAGGCGCTTTTTTCAGACGGCCCGACCATGAAGCTTGTCATGCAGTGTCTGGTCGACGACCCCGCTTCTGAGACGAAGCGCATTGCCATTGGCCGCCCCGGCAACTTCTCCGAGGCGACCCAGTTTCGGATCGCGACGGAAACGACCTCAAGATCTTTGCCCGCTCGCGCATTCAAATTCGGGCCGACCTCCGGTGCCGCGGTGTTCCTGAACGCGAACGATCCGCTGCTCGATGCCATGGCGCTCACCAAGGGACGTTTTGCAGTCGAGACGACCGGCCACCCCACGCTCTATTTGCCCGCCTGGGCCGAAGTCACGCGCGTGATCGAGGATTGCCGCTGAACCAGCGGGAACCGCCGATACTGACGTGGGAAAAGTTTAATTCAAGCCTTGAATTGGTTCCTCCTACGCATGACAAAGGGGGCAGGATCGGCGGCGAACGCAGATCCGGTGGCCCCGTGAAACGGGCTTCTAGCTCACTAGCGCGAAAGGAGGTGATCCGATGTCTCATGGTTCAGTAGCGAGGTCGGTGAAGATCCCTACGGAGCATACTCGGTAAGACACTTGCCAAGTAAGGCGACGTGAGCGGCACTTCCGGCCGCTGACCATGCGAAGGGCGGTACCTCCTACGGGCGAGGGCCGCCCTTCACATTTCTGCTATCCTTGCGGCTGTTCCGGCCCGGTGACCGTAGGAGAGGGAAACTCTCCCAGCCGGAACATCTCTACCGTTTCCCGCCCACGCTCTTGCCCTTTTTCGGCGCGCGGATTACCCGCCGGACATGGATTTCAAGCACATTCCCCACCCCGCTCCGGTCCCCGGCGAAACCCGTGCCGAGGCGATCGCCGATCCCGGTTTCGGCAAGATCTTCACCGATCACATGGTGGTGATCGATTACGACGCCGACAAAGGCGGTTGGCACAGCGCGAAGCTGTGCGCGCGCGAGCCGATCGCGCTCGATCCGGCGGCGGCGGTGCTTCACTACGCCCAGGAAATCTTCGAAGGGATGAAGGCCTATCACCATCCCGATGGATCGCTCGGCCTGTTCCGGCCCGAGCAGAACGCCCGGCGCTTCAACGCCAGCGCCCGCCGCATGGCGATGCCCGAACTGCCCGAAGAGCTGTTCCTCGACAGCATAAAGCGCCTTGTCGGCGTGGATGGCGGTTGGACTCCCACGATCGATGGCGGCGCCCTCTATCTGCGCCCCTTCATGTTCGCGAGCGAGGCTTTCCTCGGCGTGCGGCCTGCGCGGCAGTACAAATATATTCTCATCGCCTCGCCCGTGGGCGGCTATTTCAAGGGCGGGGCCAAGCCGGTCAAGATCTGGGTCAGCCGCAACTATACCCGCGCCGCGCCGGGCGGCACCGGTGCCGCCAAAACGGGCGGCAATTACGCCGCCAGCTTGGTCCCGCAGTCCGAAGGCATCGAGAACGGCTGCGATCAGGTCGTCTTCCTCGACGCGGTCGAAAAGAAGTGGATCGAGGAGCTGGGCGGCATGAACCTGTTCTTCGTCTTCGACGACGGGACGGTGATAACGCCTCCGCTGACCGGCACCATCCTGCCCGGCATCACCCGCGACAGCCTGGTACACTTGCTGCGCGAGGAAGGGCTCAACGTGCGCGAAGAGCCTTACAGTATCGACCAATGGCGCGCCGATGCGGTGAAGGGCAATCTGATCGAGACCATGGCCTGCGGGACCGCGGCGGTGGTGACCCCGGTCGGCTCCGTCGTCGGCCCGGATGGCGAATTCTCGATCGGCTCGGGCGGCACCGGCCAGATCACGCACAAGCTGCGCGAAAAGCTCGTCGGCATCCAGACCGGCGCGGTGGCCGATCCCAACAATTGGGTGGTGAAGCTCTAGATCCGGCTGGCGCGCATCGCCATCGTGGCGAGCGCGGGCAGCATGGCGGCAGCACTCAGACCGAATTTCGCCAACGCAGGCGTTTCCGCCGCCTTCCAGATCGCTTCGGCAATCGTAACCGGGCGAGCCGCGCGGCGCGAAAATTCGCGCTGCCAATCGGTGGCGCCTTTCCCTTCAAGATAGGCTTGGGCCGCCGACTGCCCGCTGGCGATGGCGATCCCCATCCCCTCGCCCGCGAGCGAAGGAATCACTGCCGCCTGATCGCCGAGGCGATAGAGGCCCGGATCGGTGCCGTCCGCGATCCAGCCATAGGGGACCGATCCGATCGTATCGATGACGGGGTTGTCCGGTGCATACCGCCAGCGTTCCGCAAAGGCGGGATGCCGCTCCGCCAAAGCGTTCAGGAGGTCCAGAGGGCCGCCTTCGCGCGCCAGACGCGATTTGCGCAACGCCAGACAGACATTCGCCGATCCGTCCTCCTGCAAGACGATCCCGGCATAAGCGCCATCGAAAAGATGCAGTTCGATCGCATCGCCGATCAGGCTCGCAAAGTCCGGATGGCCGGGCAGGCGCACACGGAGGCCGAGCGCGGGGTCCGCCGCCTCTCGCGGCCGGCTCTCACCGCGCACATCATGCTTGCCGGTGGCAAGGAAGATCGCGTCCGACTGCCATTCCCGTCGCTCGCCTTCGATCATGCCGGGCACGAGCGAGCGGGCACGGTCGATTTCGAGCCGCGCGCCGACGGCAAGCGCCCGGGCGCGCAATCCCGTGTCGAGAGCGTGGCGTGAAAGGCCCCACGCCGCATCGGGCAAGCGGGCCTGCGCGCTGCGATCGCCCGCGAACAGGGCCAGCCGTTCGACCCGATGCGCGCCCAGCCCTTCCGCATCGACACCCAGCGCACGCAGATTGGCGACTGTCTGCCAGCTCATGAAACCGCCGCACAGCGCATCGCCGACGCTCGCATCGCGGTCGATCAGAATCGGCGCGCGTCCCGCCTCGGCAAGCACGATCGCTGCCGCACAGCCCGCCGGACCCGCGCCGAGGATCAGCGGGGGGCTCAGCGGATCTTCCCGACACAGAGGCGAAAGGGAAAGACTGGTTCGACCTCAGCGCCCTTCACCCCAGCCGAAGCCAGCAGCGGCATCCACTCCTCTTTTCGGTAAGACCGCGCGATCGAGAGGCGTCCGTCGTGTCGCACGATCCGATGCCAGTTCATCAGCCGCGCAAGAAGCGGATAGCCGAGCCAGGCGAAGCGGCTGCGCCTGAGATCGTTGACGAACCAGCCCGCCCGCGCTTCGTGGTCCATGAAGCGCAGGAATGCGACGAGCTGCTCGCGCGTCATGTGATGGGCCACGAGGCTGGAGACGACGCAATCCCATCCCTCGCCCGCCAGATCGGCGTAATCGCCGGTGCGGTACTCGATCGGGATGGTTCCGGGCGTACGCTCCCGCGCCGCAGCCACGCTGCGGGCATTGAGATCGATGCCGACGAGTTCGGCCATGATCCCGCGCCTGTCGGCCCATTTCGCGATCGCGCTCAGCATGTCGCCATCCCCGAAGCCGACATCGAGCAGGCGAAAGCGGTCTCTTTTACCGACAGCCCGCTCCAGAAAATTCAGCGTCGGCCGCCGCGCCAGCGTGATCGTATTGACCTGCGCCAGATCGTGGAGAACTTCCGTATAGGTCGCCGCATCCAACGCAGGATCGTCCATCAGCTCGTCCTGCGTGGCGCGGGCCTCAAGCATCGGACCAGCCGAAGCGGAAGCCCTCCACCGCAAGGCCCGGCCCGAAGGCGAGCGCCACGCCCTTTTTCGGCTTTTCGCGGATCAGCCGGGCGAGCACGAACATCAGGGTCGACGAAGACATGTTCCCGCAATTGCGCAACACCTCGCGCGATGCGTCGAGCGCGCCGGGCGCAAGAGAAAAGCCCTTTTCCACCGCATCGAGGATGCTTCGCCCCCCGGCATGGACGGCCCACGCGTCGAACGCCTCCATTTCAGCCCCGCCCAGCACGCGGTCTCGAACGTCCGGGTCGGCCAGCGCGGCGACGATGCGGCCTGGAACCTCGCCCGATAGACACATGTTGAACCCGGTATCGCCGATATGCCAGGTGATGAGGTCTTCGCTGTCGGGAAGCGCGGCGGAGATGCCCTCGCTGAGCCGAAGCCCTTCTCCTTGCGAGCTGACAATTGCTGCGGCGGCTCCATCGCCGAATTGGGCGCCCATCAGCAGCGGCTCGATATCCATCCGCTCCTGGTGATGCAGCGTCGACAATTCCACCGTGACGACAAGCACCCGCGCGCTTTCCTGCGAGCGCGTGATGTGCCGCGCGGTGCGCAGCGCGGTGACGGCGGCATAGCACCCCATAAAACCGATCAGGACGCGCTCGATATCGTCGGCCAGCCCCAAGCGACGCGCGATGATCTGGTCGATCCCCGGCGCGACGAAACCGGTGCAACTGGCGACCACGAGATGCGTGATGTCGCCAAGCTCGCCCAGCCCGTCGATCGCCTTCAACGCCAGCTTCGGCGCTTCTTCGGCATAGATCGCCATGCGCTCTGCCGTGCCCGGTGCCTGCGCGCCGCCGTAAAGGCCGACGCCTTCTTCAAGCTTGGCGTCTTCCGCCGTCAGCACGGACCAGCGATGTTCGATCCCCGATCGGTCGGCCATGCGTTCGTACAGGCGCGCCTCGCGCGTACCATCCAACCGGCGCATCGCCCAGCGGCGATAATCGGCTTCGAAATCGAGATCGGGAACCGCGGTGGCGATCCGGTTAATGGCGGTCATTCGGATCCTGGGTGAAAATGGCAGTGTTCTGTCAACGCGATGAAGCAAAAAGTGTGCCCGGGCAAACCGATCCCGCGCCTAGAGCCGCGAACGCACCAGCAGGCGTCGCGTGAAGGTGGTGCTGGGGCGGATGACCAGAATGGCCACTCCGGTCACGGCGATGCCCCCGCCGATCAGCAGCGGCCAGCCCACGCGGTCTCCCGTAAGCCAGGCGCCAAGCCCCACGGTCATCAGTGGATGCAACAGCGTGAAGGGGACGACCAGATTGGCGTCATGCGCCTTGAGCGCGCTGAAATAGATCGTGTGGGCATAGACCGAAACGATCAGCCCGGCGAAAATCAGGCACCCGATCACGGCGAGGGGATCGGCCAGGATCGGGGCGACGAAATTGTCTTCGGTGACCAAGGCGAGCGGCATCAGCACTGTGAAGGATGCCAGCGCCGACCACGCCTGCAATTGCCTGCCGCCAACTTCTATCCGCTTGACGAAGACCGAGCCCAACGCCCCGACGAGGCAGGAGACGAGGATCCAGGCGACCCCTCCCGAACTCTCCCAGCCGGATGGGGAGGCGATTGCGATCACCACGCCGATCACGGCGAGAGCGATACCGATCCCGCGACGCCAGCGGACTTTTTCACCTAACAGGACGATAGCCAGTAGCACGGTCATCGGCGCGCCCGACAGACCGACGATACCGGCCGCCGATGGACTAGCCGTTTCGAGACCGAGAGCGAACAGGGCGAAACTGCCGCCACCGATCGAAAGGCCCACCAGCGCAGTGCGTAGCCAATCCTTGGGAAGCGGACGCAACAGGGGCGCGAGCACGACAATCGTGACCAGCGCGCGCAACGCGGCATAGAACAATGGGGGCAGCCCCAGATCCTCGACCGCCAGCTTGCTGACGATCACATTCAGGGCCCAAGCGAGATTGGCGAGGACCAGAAGAAATACCGTTCTTGCGGGCACGGGTCAGTCGCTCTTGTCTTCGGGAAGTCCCTCGTGCAGTTCGGCGAGCCAGACATCGGCCACCGCATCGCTCGGCGCGCGCCAATCGCCGCGCGGGCTCAAGGCGCCGCCGGAACTGACCTTGGGGCCGTTGGGCAGCGCGCTGCGCTTGAACTGGCTGAACGCGAAGAAACGGCGGATGAACTTTTCCAGCCATCCCGCAATCGTGTCCAAATCGTATTCGTTCTTGCGCTCTTCGGGGAAACCGGCAGGCCACACGCCGCCACGCGCATCGTGCCAGGCGTGCCAGGCCAGAAACGCCACATGGCTCGGCTTCTGGCCCCAGCGTAGGATGTGGTGGAGGAAGAAGTCGTTCAGCTCGTAGGGGCCGATCTTGCTCTCGGTACTCTGGATCGCGCCGTCCTCGCCCGCAGGTACGAGTTCGGGCGAGATCTCGGTATCGAGGATGGAGAGGAGCACGCCGTCCGTCTCCTCGTCGAACTGTCCGGTCGTGGTGGTCCAGCGGATCAGATACTGGATCAAGGTCTTGGGGACGCCCGCATTGACGTTGTAATGGCTCATCTGGTCGCCGACGCCGTAAGTGCACCAGCCCAGCGCCAGTTCGGACAGGTCGCCTGTGCCGATCACCCAGCCCCCATGCTGCCCGGCCAGGCGGAACAGATAATCCGTGCGCAGGCCCGCCTGCACGTTCTCGAACGTGACGTCGTAGACCGGCTCGCCATCGGCGAAGGCATGGCCGATATTTTCCAGCATCAGCCGCGCGGTCGGCTTGATATCGATCTCTTCGGCGGTGACGCCGATCGCTTCCATCAGCTTCCAGGCGTTCGATCGGGTTCCTTCGGAGGTGCCGAAACCGGGCATGGTATAGCCGCGGATGGTACTGCGCGGCAGGCTGAGCGTGTCGCAGGCGCGCGCCGCCACCAGCAGCGCATGCGTGCTGTCGAGCCCGCCCGAAATGCCGATGACCAGCGATTGGGGATTAGTCGCTTCGATCCGGCGGACGAGGGCCGAAACCTGAATGTTGAACGCCTCGTAACAATCCTCGTCCAGCTTGCCCTGCCGGTTGGGCACGAAGGGGAAGCGGCGGATCGGACGATCGAGGCCGATGTCTCCGCCCGCCGGTTCGTGATCGAAGGCGATGGTGCGATACCAGTCTTCGGGCCGGCCGGCGGCTTCGGCGGCGTCGTTGAAGGTCTGCATCCGCATCCGTTCGTTGAGGATGCGCTGGCAATCGATATCGGCGACGCACAATTCCGGCTCGCGGTCGAAGCGAACGCTTTCCACCATCAGTTCGCCGAGTTCGTAGATCATCCCCTGCCCATCCCAGGCGAGGTCCGTGGTGCTCTCGCCATGCCCGCTCGCCGAATAGGCGTAGGCACAGACCGAGCGCGCGGAACTGGCGCGGCTGAGCAAATGGCGCTCGTCCGATTTGCCGATGACGATATTGGACGCGGAGAGGTTGAGGACGAGCGTCGCGCCCGCCAGCGCCGCCATGGTTCCGGGTTGGGTCGGAGACCAGAAATCCTCGCAGATCTCCATGCCGAAAACGAAACCGGGGATGGTCGGATGCGCGAAGAGAAGATCGGTCCCGAACGGAACCTCCTCTCCGCCGGCGCGGATGGTGAGGCCGATGCAATCGCGGCCATGCGCGAACCAGCGCTTCTCGTAATATTCCCGGTAATTGGGCAGAAAGCTCTTGGGCACCACGCCGAGCACTTTGCCGCGACAGATCGCGAGCGCACAATTGTAGATGCGGCCATTGCGCCGCAGCGGCGCGCCGATCACGAGCACTGTCGGAATGTCGCGGCTTGCCTTCGTTATGGCCGCGATTTCGGCGTCGACCGCGTCGAGCAGCGCGTTCTGCAGGTGAAGATCGTCGAGCGCGTAGGAAGACAGGCACAGTTCGGGATAGAGCAACACATCGACATGACGGGCCGCCGCGCGCTTTGCCTCGTCGAGAATACCGCGCGCATTATAGGCGACGTCCGCCGTTCGTACTTGCGGCGTGCTGGTCGCCACTCGCACGAAACCGTGAGTGTGCAGGTCGAAAAAGGCGTGGCTGGTGCTGTCGGCCATGTGTGTCGGCATCTCCGTGCGGTGGAAGCCGGTCAGCGCGTCGGCGCAATCCGGCGCCGGTTCGGAAGGGAAAGTCCGGCCCGCGTCTGTCGATGGCGGTAACCGCTTAGAGGCCGATTAGGCAACCGCTTCGCGAAGTGCGTTCATTTCGGTTCGGAATCCACCCAGCGTCGGGCCGGCGCTGTGGCGCGCACCGGCCTGTGCCGAAAAGGCCTGAAGAAGATTCGAACCCAATCCACCGCCTTTCGACGGTTCGCCTTCGATCCCGACGCCATTGTCATCGATCGTCAACCGCCAGCCTTCGGGCCGGTGCTGGAAGAACACGCCGATTTTGCCGGGCCGTTCGTCGGGGAAGGCGTATTTCAAACTGTTGGAGATCGCCTCGTTGAGATAGAGGCCGATCGCGACGGCAGTCTCTCTCGACAATTGGACAGCGTCTATTTCGCGAAAAAGCGAAACGTGATCGGGCACAGCAGCCCGCTCGATCCGATCGAGCAATTGGTCGAGATAAGGCCTCATATCGACATCCTCCCCATCGGAATGTTCGATAGAGAGGCTCGAATAGGCGTCCGCAAAGGTGCGCACGCGACCGGCGGCATCGTCCAGCATCGGATGCAGAGCCGTATCGCTGACCCGCCGCTTCTGGATTTCCAGCAGGCTGGCGACGAGCGCGAAATTGTTCTTGGTGCGATGTTCGAGTTCGGCGAGTTGCGCGAGCCGTCGGTCCGCTGACTGCCTGATTTCCTCGACCGTGCTACGCGCGACGCGGCGAAACGCTTCGGCAAAGATCAGCACGATAAGAGCGGCGATCGCGTTGATAACGACGCGCGCCGGGTCCGAAGCCTCGGTAAAAAGAAACGATCCCTGTGCGGGCAGAACGAAATACCAAGCCCACAGGAACGTCACGACGAAGGCAATCACACCCGCGCGCCAATGCCCATACAGGGTGGCAAGAAGAACCGTCGGATAGATGAGCGCAAAAGGCCCGGACACGGGAGCGAACAGATCGACCGCAGCGCGGACACCGATCATCGCAGCCGCGCATACTGCGCCGAACACGATCTGGGCTGCAATCTGCCCCGGTCGGGTGACGAACTGCCTGCTAACGTCGAATTGCGCTAGTCTCTGCATGACCCCACCCCGGACGGAAACCGATCCCGCAGGCTGCCAAATCCCGCGACAGTCGCGCGATAGCACACCCCGCGATTACGACAGCATATACCGATCGGTCTGAAAACTCAATCGTTTTGGCAGATAGCTACGTCAGCCGCGCGAAGCGGCGAGCAGTTCGTGGGCGCCGGGGCTGTCCTTGATCAGCTCGGCCAGGCCGCGCTCTTCGCGGGTCAACCATTTTGTCGCGCGCGGCAATTTGAGATCGGCGCGCCATTCTTGCTGGCGATCGACGAGGTCGATCACGGCGGGATGGATATAGCTCTTGCGCGTGACGGCAGGCGTATTGCCCAGTTTGCTGGCCACGCAGTCCAGCAATTCCTTGATCGGAACGCGGCCCTCTCCGTTCAGAAGGCATTCGTAGCCCATGACGCTGGCATGCCAGGTGCGAAAATTCTTGGCCGTAAAACGCTCACCCATCGTTTCGGAAAGGTATTCGTTGACGTCGCTGGACCCTACCGCCTGCACGTCGCCATCGTCGTCGACATATTTGAAGATATGCTGGCCGGGCAGATCCTGCATGTTGCGGACCATGCGCGACAGGCTGCTGTCGGAAAGGACGACCTCCTGCAGCTTGCCCGCCTTGCCCTTGTATCTGAGGCGCAGTGTCTTGCCCGTCAGTTCGGCATGGCGGCGGCGCAGCGTCGTGGCGCCGAAGCTCTTATTGTTCTGCGCGTAGCCTTCGTTACCCACGCGGATCGCGCCCAGATCGAGCAAGCGCACGACGCTCGCCACGGAGCGATCCCACGTGATCTTGCGGCCGCGCAAGTCTTGTTCGACCCGCTTGCGCACCAGCGGCAGAAGCCCACCGAAGACGAGACAATTGTCGAACTTCTCCCCTTCGCGCCGGGCGCGGAATTCGGGGTGATAGCGATATTGCTTGCGCCCCTTGGCATCAATCCCGGTGGCGAGAATATGGCCGTTCGATGCGGGACAGAACCATGCATCGTTATAGGCGGGGGGCAGCGCGATCGCGTTCAACCGTCGCTTCTCCTGCGCATCGCGGATCAGCGTTCCGTCGGGATCGTAATAGGCCCAGCCCCTGCCCGCACCCTTGCGGGTTATGCCGGGTAGATCGTCGTCGACGTAGATAAGCTTGGTCATGGTGCGTGCCCGATGGTTGCACCTGCTGGACGCTCCAGCTGTGTCGCGGTTCCACTTGCGCTCGCTCCGCCAGCACCCCAGCTTGCCGGGACTTCCCCAACAGGAGACCGATCTTGGCCGACCCCACCTATACCCCGCCCGCCGTATGGACCAACGATACCGAGAACGGCGGAAAATTCGCCAGCATCAACAAACCCACCGCCGGTGCGCGAGAAGACAGGGAATTGCCGGTCGGCAATCACGATCTTCAGCTCTATTCGCTCGCCACGCCCAACGGCGTGAAGGCATCGATCATGCTCGAAGAGCTGCTCGAGGCAGGCCATAAAGGTGCGGAATACGATGCCTGGACCATCGACATTTCCAGCGGCGCCCAGTTCGGCTCTGGCTTCGTCGCCGTCAATCCGAACTCCAAGATCCCCGCCCTGCTCGACCGTAGCGGAGCAGAGCCGGTTCGCGTGTTCGAAAGCGGCGCGATCCTGATGTATCTGGCGGAAAAGTTCGGCGCCTTCCTGCCGACCGATGGCTCGCGCCCGGAGGTTCTGAGCTGGCTGTTCTGGCAGATCGGCAGCGCGCCTTTCATCGGCGGCGGCTTCGGACATTTCTACGCCTATGCGCCCGAGAAGTACGAATATCCGATCAACCGTTATGCGATGGAGACCAAGCGCCTCTTCGACGTGGCGGACCGCCGCCTTGCCGAAAGCGAATATCTTGGCGGCGACGACTACACCGTGGCCGACATCGCCGCATTTCCCTGGATGGCCCCCTTCGTGGAAGGCACGATCTATAACGACGCGAAGACTTTCCTCTCGATCCACGAATACGAAAACGTCGCGCGCTGGGCGAAAACGATCGCCGAGCGCCCTGCCGTGCGCCGCGGCCGTATCGTCACCAAGGTGTGGGGCGATGACGACACGCAATTGCGCGAACGCCACTCCGCCGAAGATTTCGACGGCAAAGCCATCTGAGAGGCCCTTCACATCCGTGCGCGAACCGCTATAGGAGCGCCCACTGCTGGGGTGTAGCCAAGTGGTAAGGCACCGGTTTTTGGTACCGGCATTCGCAGGTTCGATCCCTGCCACCCCAGCCACTCCCGCAGGAAGATGCGGCCCTTGTCCGAACTGACTGCCTCAGCAGCCGACTAACGCTAGCGTGCAAGGGCCATCATGGCTCGAAGCGAGCGAGTCTTCGGTCGGAATTCTAGGACGGATCATCGCGGCATCACGCGAGCGATCTCGCCGGGCTTTGTGAAAGCGGGCCGCACTACCGAAGGCGCTTCGAACTTTCGCATGAAGAGTGATGCCCGGCGGCATCTGTCGGCTGGATTTACGCCGAAGCCGCGCACGGCGCTATCCGACCTGCGGTGGCAGATCGGATAGCCTCGCCATCGGTTTTCGTCTCAGTCGGCGCGTCGCAGTTCGACGGATTCGGAGGCGTTCGCCACCTTTCCCCTGCCCGATCCGTTCCACGCCCGATCGTGGAAATAGAAGGCGACGGTCTGCACCAGCGGCTCGACAATGCCGATGGCCAGTGCCGCCTTCCAGCTTCGGGTCAGCAGATACGCGACCGTGATCGCCACCATGAAGTGCATCAGAGCATAGCTGCCGGTCTTGTAGCAGGTGATCCTGAAGCAGCTCGCATGGGAATGGGCCATGGGTCTACGTTTCCTTGACTCGTGCCTCAGCTCGAAGCGGCGCTCATCCTGAGGTTGCCGTTCACTCCGTTCGGGAAGAACCCGCCGCCGGTCGTCGACATGGCCGTAAGATAGGCGATGTTAAGAACCTGGCCGGTCGTCCGGCTGAAGACGATCGCGTTATTATCGGTCGGGACGATGTTCGTGCCTTCGCCGAATTGCGTGCTGCGCGGACGCAAACCCTGGTCGAGATCGGTCGAGCCGTCGAGACTGTCGCGAGCGTTCGAGATCGCCTCGCTCGCATCGATCAGGGCAGGCGCCTGCAGGCCCTTGCGATAGAGCACCGTGCGCACGAGACCAGCATGATAGGCTTCCGCTGCGAGGATGCCCGCAGCCGCTTCGAGGAAGGTCTTGTTGCTGATCAGCGGCGATGCGCCCTTATAGGCGGTCACCCCGACATCCTCGAAGATATACGCCGCGAGCAGGAAGTTGTTGTCGTTCGCGTAAGGATCGAAGCTCTGGTTCGGGCCGACCAGGCCAGCGGCGCGCGCAGCGGACGAGAAAGCGCCGTTAGGCGAACTTCCGATGTCGATCGCGGGCTGTGCCACGGCCGCTCCACCCAGCGCACTGCGCAGGAACGCGACGTGAGCGCGCTCGTCCGAGGCGATTTCTCGAGCGTATTGTGCCACCAGCGGGTCGGTGAAATTCACCTGGCGCCCACCGGTCACCTGACCGCGAGTACCGGTTCCGTCGAGCAGGTTGCTTGCCAATCCGGACCCGATCGCAGCGTAGGAATAGAACTGGGCTTCCAGATATTCCAGATTCAGCGCGAAGTTCAGAACGTCCGCATCGGTCAAAGCCGATGGCGGCGTCGGTGTGGGTGTCGGCGTGGGCGTCGGCCCGGGCGGCGTCCCACCGATGGGATTGTTGTTGTCGTCCCCGCCGCAGGCCGCCAGCGAGAACGCTGCGGTGCTGGCTCCGGCGAAATGCAGGAAGCGGCGGCGCTCGATGCGGCGATCGGTTCCGGCCTGCAGAACCTCAAGGATGATATCGCGATCTTTCATGCTCTTATCCTCTCGGTTTCGTTAGTTCGCCGCGCTCATGCGCAGGGTGCCGTTGACGCCGTTGGGGAAGAAGCCCCCGCCGGTGACGGCCATATTGTTGAGATAGACGATGTTGAGCACCTGTCCGGCGGAACGGCTGTAAGCGAGGCCGTTCTCGTCGAGCGGCGCGATGTTGCTCGCCGTGCCGCCGAATGTCCGGCTGGTCGTCAGGCCCTGGTCGAGGTCGCTCGACCCGTCGAGGCTGTCCCGCGCATTGGAAATCGCGATCGAAGCGTCGATCAAAGACGGCGCCTGCATCCCCTTGGCGTAGAGCGTCGTGCGCACCAGGCTGGCATGGTAGGCTTCGACTGCCAGGATACCCGCCGCCGCTTCGAGGAACGTCTTGTTGCTGATGAGGGGCGATGCGCCCTTGTAGGCCGTCACGCCGACATCTTCGAAGATATAGGCGGCGAGAAGGAAGTTCTCGTCGCTGGCATAGGGATCGAACGACTGGCCCGGGCCGATCAGACCGGCGGCACGCGCCGCAGTCGAGAAGGCACCATTCGGACTGGCGCTGATGTCGATCGCCGGCTGAGCGACGGCTGCGCTGCCGAGCGCACCGCGAAGGAATGCCACGTGGGCCTGCTCGTCCGCCGCGATCTCGCGGGCATAAGCGGCCACCGCCGGATCGGTGAAGTTGACGCGGCGTCCGCCGGTCGCCTGTCCGCGCGTTCCGGTACCGGAAAGGAGGCTTTCCGGCAGGCCGGCCCCGCTGGCCGCATAGACGTAGAACTGCGCTTCGAGATATTCGAGGTTGAGCGCGAAATTCAGGATATCGCCGTCCGACACGCTCTGCGCGGCGACGGGACTGGACTTGTTGGCGAGGACGAACCCGCCGGCTGCTGCCGAAGCGGCGGCGAAGCCACGGAACATGTCGCGCCGGTTGGTCCTGCGTCCCTCCCGCGCCTCGAAGGCCTCAATAATCTGCTGATCGTCTGCCATCGGATACTCCTCGAGACTCGCTCTTGCTGAACGGGCAGAAAGGTAACCGGGATGGCCGGGCGTACAGCGCTGCGTACGGCAACGTACAAAAAAGTGGCGTCAAACGGGCGAAACTTAAAAGAGTTTATCTCCAGCGGCGACATTGTTCGGTACATCTTTGCTGACGCTACGATAAAAACGGGGCCAAGCATGTCTCGGCGCGGAGCGTATGGGAGGCATGGATGCAGCAGGATACATCGCGAACCGGTTCGCTTGGATCGGTTAACAGCTTTCTTGCCAGCCTGCCGGAAGAGGATTGGAAGCTGCTTGCGGCACGACTTTCACCGGTTCGCTTCAAGAACGGCGATTGTCTGGCGCACGACACGCTTGACGGACCGCACGTACTTTTCCCGCTGAACCTTGTCGCCTGCCTCCAGTTCACACGGCAGCGCAGCGGGCTCGGCCTAGTCGGTCGCGAAGGGTTTTTCGGCTGGTCCGCCGTCCTCGATGACAATTCGCAGGACGAGGTGGAAGCCACGGTTCTGATGGATGGTGGCACCGCACTTGCGATTTCGGTCGAGGATATGCGGCAAGCCTGCCTTTCCAGCGCGACATTGTCGCTCTCCCTTCTCCGGTTTTTGGGATCTTATACCAGCCAGCTCGCCTCGATGATCCGCGCCCGCGATCGCGGAAGCTTGAAGGAGCGCCTGTGCGCCTGGCTGCTGATGTTGCATGACCGGGTGGATAGCGACTTTTTACGCGTGACCCACGGGGGCCTGGCCGCGCAATTGGGCGTCAGGCGCGCGAGCGTGACCGACACGCTGCATGTTCTCGAAGGTGAAGCGTGCCTGCGATGCAGTCGCGGGATAATCTGCCTGACGGACCGAGCGCGCTTGCAACGCAATGCCGGGGTGTCGTACGAAACGCCGCGCATAGCGGCCAAGCAGGCGATACCGTCGACAGACACGGCCTCGATAACGGCAGCCCATCAGGTCTGTGAAGCCGACGCTGTCTGAGGACGCGATTGAAAGGGTGGAATGAGTTTTCGACCGAAAGAAAGTTCCGCCGAGGTCAAGGATAGAAAAGTCATTTCGCGCCTGACCGGTTTCGCAGATCTCGATCCTGTGGAAATTCAGCGGCTTGTAGAGCTGGGCGGTTCGAGAAACCATTTCGAGCGTGGCGACATCATCCGATCGGAAACAGAGCATAACCTCTACCTTCTCGTCGATGGATGGGCGGCGAGCGCGGTGATCCTGGCAGACGGGTCGCGTCAATTGGTCTCGGTCAATCTGCCCGGCGATATCCTGGGGCTCCCGGGCCTGGCGATGCGCGAACCGATCGATGCCGTGATGGCGCTTACGCCGGTCGAGACCATCCGCATCGGGCAGGATCAGATTGGCGAGCTGTTCACGGCAAGTCCGCGAATTGCAGCGATCATGTTCCTGATATCACAGGAAGAACGCTCTCTCCTCATGGAACGGCTGGCGCTTACCGGGCAGGCCGATGCCCTGACGCGCCTGGCCGCGCTGATCCTGCGATTGCACGAGCGACATGCCCTGAGCGAGGAGGATCCGGAGCGCGGTTTCTTCATGCCGCTCACTCAACGCGAAATGGGCGAGCTGATCGGTGTCAGCAGTGTCCACACCAACAGCCTGATCAAGCAATTGCGGGTCGAGGGCGTGGTGTCGGTCGCGAACCGGCGCATGGTGATCCACGATCCCGCTCGCCTAAGCGAAATCGCGGGCGTGCCGCCATGGCATAGGTCGAAACCACGGTGGCTCCCCAAGACGGTCGCGCCGTAAGGACCGCGACGATCGCCGCCCTAATGGGCTTTCGAAGACGCTAGCCGCGATTGTCCGGATCGGCGGGCATCTCACGAATTGTCGCGAGCTTGCGCTCCCACGCCAGCGCGTGGACGATGATCTCTTCCAGATCGGCATGGCGAGGCTTCCAGGGAAGCGTCGCTTTCAGCCGACCGGGATCGGACACCAGCGCTGCGGGATCGCCCGCCCTGCGAGGTGCGAAAATCCGGTCGATCTTCCCGTCGGTGACTGCATCGACCGCATCCAGCACCTCGAGAACGGAGAACCCCCGGCCATAGCCGCAATTCATGGTCATGGATTTCTGGGGGTGCGCAATCAACTCCATGAGCGCCAGCACATGCGCGGCGGCGAGATCGCTGACATGGATATAATCGCGCACGCCCGTGCCATCGGGCGTATCGTAGTCCGTACCGAACACCGAGACGCTCTCGCGCCGACCCAATGCGGCTTCGACGGCAACCTTGATGAGATGCGTCGCGCCCGCAGTGGATTGTCCGCTGCGCGCCTGGGGGTCGGCCCCGGCGACGTTGAAATAGCGCAGCGCGCAGTAATTGATCGGATGCGCGGCGGCGGTGTCCGCCAGCATCTGTTCGGTCATCAGCTTGGACCAGCCGTAAGGATTGATCGGCACGGTCGGCGTGTCTTCGCGGACCGGCGAGCTTTCCGGCACGCCGTAGGTCGCGGCGGTGCTGGAAAACAGGAAATGGGGAATGCCAGCCGCAATGCACGCCTGCAGCAGCGACCGGCTCTTAGCCGTGTTGTTGCCGTAATATTTGAGCGGATCCTCGACGCTTTCGGGTACGACGATCGAGCCAGCGAAATGCATGACGGCGCGTATGCCCTGCTCGGCAAAAATGCGCGCAAGCAGGTTCGTGTCCTCTATATCGCCTTTATAGAAAGGGACATCGTCCGGTACGGCGAATTCGAAACCCGTCGTAAGATTGTCTATAACGGCAACGGGCCAGCCTGCATCGCGCAGGGCGAGGACGGCGTGGCTGCCGATATAACCGGCGCCTCCGGTGACAAGAACCGGTACGGTTCTATCCGCAGGGGATGATGTCATAATAGAATGGCCCCTTCTTGCCGTAACACTTGATTGTCGGGCGAATATCATTTTGGTCTGACAGCGCAACGCTACGATGCGTTCGTCCCCTGGAAGAGGAGGCGACATTTAGATGACGAATTCGATACGGTCCTTAAAACAATTTCTGAAATTCCGCCTCAGCCTTCAGGCAGGGACTGGGCATGAAGCTTCATCCCCGGACCACGTTCATTCGGAGAAGAATTCGCGTGCGAAGGCGCTGGGCCACCTCGCTTATCGTACGAGCACGAGGTCCGATTGACACATTCGGCTTCCATGAGGTCGATACCCGTCCGCCAACCCAGAGGAAATCCATGATCAAAAGCTTCTCCTCCCAGCCATTCACAGACCAGAAGCCTGGAACGTCCGGCCTGCGAAAGAAGGTGCGCGAGTTCGCACAGCCGGGTTATTCGGAGAACTTCATCCAGGCGATCTTCGATACCGTCGAGCGTCCCGATGCCAGCACGATCGTGATAGGTGGAGACGGCCGGTTTCATAACCGCACCGTGATCCAGCAAGCGCTGCGAATCGCCGCCGCCAACGGCTATAGGCGGGCGCTGGTCGGGCGCGGCGGCATTCTTTCCACGCCAGCGGCTAGTCATGTCATCCGCAAAAACGGCGCGAGCGGTGGTCTGATCCTGTCTGCGAGCCACAATCCGGGCGGTCCGGACGGCGATTTCGGAATCAAGTACAATGTCGCCAATGGAGGGCCAGCGCCCGAAGCGGTGACCCAAGCCATCCATGCGCGCACGCAGACGATCGATCGCTGGTTGGCGGTGGAAGCGGAGGATATCGATCTCGACACCATCGGTTCGACGCAGGTGGGAGAAATGCAGGTCGAAGTGATCGATCCTGTCGCAGACTATGCGATTCTGATGGAAGAGCTCTTCGATTTCGCCGCGATCCGCGAGGCCGTGTCGAACGGGCTGACGATGTCCTTCGATGCGATGCATGCGGTGACCGGCCCTTACGCTGGTGAAATCCTCGAAGGACGGCTCGGCTTTGCTCCCGGCACGGTGCGAAACGGAACCCCGCTGGAAGATTTCGGCGGCCATCACCCCGATCCCAATCTCGTCCATGCGCGCGAACTCTACGACAGGATGATGGCGGACGATGCACCCGATTTCGGGGCCGCCAGCGACGGGGACGGGGACCGGAACCTCATCATCGGGCGCGGCATCTTCGTAACGCCGTCCGATTCGCTGGCGATGCTCGCGGCCCAAGCCCATCGCGCGCCCGGTTATGCCGGGGGGCTTTCCGGTATAGCTCGCTCCATGCCGACCAGCGCCGCAGCCGACCGGGTTGCCGAGGAGCTGGATATCCCGGCCTGGGAAACGCCCACCGGATGGAAGTTCTTCGGCTCGCTCCTCGATGCCGGCAAGGCGACGCTCTGCGGCGAGGAAAGCGCCGGCACGGGCAGCGACCATGTTAGGGAAAAGGACGGATTATGGGCCGTCCTATTGTGGCTGAACATCCTGGCCGTGACGGGCAAGAGCGTGGCCAAGATCGCTGAGGACCATTGGCGGAAATTCGGGCGCAATTATTACGCGCGCCACGATTACGAGGGAATCGACACCGAAATCGCGCAATCGATGATGCGCGATCTCGTCGCGTCGCTAGGCGATCTTTCGGGCCGGACCTTCGGCACCCTAACCATCAGCGCCGCCGACCAATTCGACTATACCGATCCCGTCGATGGATCGGTCAGCCGCAATCAGGGCGTCCGCATCTTCTTCGAAGGCGGGGCAAGGATCGTCTTCCGCCTGTCCGGTACGGGAACCGAAGGCGCGACCCTGCGCATCTATCTCGAACGGTACGAGCCGCCCACCGGTAAGCTCGACGCGGAGGTGCAGCCCATGCTGGCGGAACTGGCCGCTGCGGCGGGCGAATTGACCGATCTCGCCGCGAGAACCGGGCGCAAGCAACCTGACGTAATCACGTAAGTCCCTTTACCGGACGCCCGCGGGCGGGCACCGGACTGTCCCAAAATGGGATGCGCGCGTCTCCACATCATCGCCGCATCCACAATCGATTAAACGTCCTCGAAGCTGAACATGCACGGAGACCTTTCCATGAGTTTCAAGCCGATCAAGAAAGCCGTTTTTCCAGTCGCGGGCATGGGCACGCGGTTCCTTCCGGCAACCAAGGCCGTTCCCAAGGAACTGCTTCCGATCGTTGATCGCCCGCTGATCCAGTACGCGGTGGACGAAGCGCGCGAGGCGGGGATCGAGGAGATGATTTTCGTCACCGGCCGGGGCAAGACCGCGATTGTCGAACATTTCGACGTGGCTTACGAGCTTGAAACGACGATGAGCGAACGGGGCAAGGATCTCGGTGTTCTCGACTCGACCCGGGCGACGCCGGGAAGCATCATCACGGTTCGCCAGCAGGTTCCGATGGGTCTCGGCCACGCGGTATGGTGCGCGCGCGCCATCGTGGGCGACGAGCCCTTCGCGATTTTCCTGCCCGACGAATTGATGATCGGAGAGCCGGGCGGCGCTGGTTGCATGAAGCAGATGGTCGATGCCTATGAAAAGACCGGCGGCAATCTGGTGAGCGTGCTGGAAGTGCCGCATGAAGAGGTATCGAGCTATGGCGTCATCGATCCAGGCACGGTCGATGGCAATCTTACTGAGGTGAAGGGCCTGGTGGAGAAACCCGCTGTGGCCGATGCGCCTTCGAACAAGATCGTGTCGGGTCGCTACATCCTTCAGCCCGAAGTCATGGGCATCCTTAAGGATCAGGAAAAGGGCGCAGGCGGCGAAATCCAGCTGACCGACGCGATGGCGAAGATGATCGGCGACCAGCCGTTCCACGCAGTCACTTTCGACGGCAAACGTTACGATTGCGGCAGCAAGCTCGGTTTCGTGGAGGCGACACTGGCGCTGGCGCTGCAGCGCGAGGATCTGGCCGACAGCGTTCGCGAGATCGCACAGCGTATATTGTCGGAATGACGCGCCGATAAACGTCCTGCGAGCGCATTGCTTGCCGCACCATAAAGGGGAGCGGGTCCTGGTGCGCAAGCACGTCGGGGTACACGACGTTCAAGCTGCGCGGCGACTAAGTACGGTCAGGGATCAACCGAAAGGCTGATCCCTGCACCCAATCCAACTGGTTTCAATCGCCTAATCGGGCATCGCCGCCAGCACCCGGTCGGGCGTCATCGGAAAGTCCAGAACCCGCGCGCCGCATGCGTTGTAGATCGCGTTCGCGATCGCACCGGCTCCGCCGCACATGCCGAGTTCGCCGATCCCCTTGGCCTGGATCGGGCTGGCGACCGGGTCGCGTTCCTCCACCATCAGCACCTCTACCTCGGGTACGTCGCGGTTTACCGGGACGTGGTATTCGGCAAGATCGCAATTGACGAGATGGCCATCCCTGGGATCGAAATGCAGCGCTTCGGTCAGCGCGGCACCGATACTCCAGGTAATGCCACCGAGGCATTGCGAGCGCGCGGTCTTGGCGTTCAGCACGCGGCCGAAACCGAACGCGCCGAGCATGCGATCCACCCGCGTCTCGCCGGTAAAGCGATTGACCCTGACCTGAGCGAAGAAAGCTCCGAAACCCGATGCGGTGTGCGTATCGGCGATCTCGCCGGGCTCGTAATGCCCCTCTTCCGACAATTCCTGTCCATCGAGCAGATCGGCCAGCGATTTACCGCCTTCGACAGCGCCGTTGCGCAGCGCCAGATCCGACTCCTCGGTTCCTGCCTTCTTCGCCAGTTTCTCGCGCAGGGCGCGGCAGGCCAGATAGACCGCCGATCCGATCGAGGCCCCACCCCAGCTACCGCCAGAACCCGACCCGCGCGGGAAATCGGTGTCACCCAGCTGAACGAGCACATCGTCCACTCCGAGGCCCAGCATCTCTCCAACCATCTGCGCGACGATGGTGTAGGTGCCGGTGCCGATATCGGTCATGTCGGTGCGCACTTCGGCGGTGCCGTCGGGCCGCAGCGTGACTCTCGCCCGCGCCTCGCCGACATTGTGAACGCGCGCGGCGCTCGCCATGCCGGTGCCGACCCACCATTCGCCATCGCGCGTCTGGCGCGGCTTACGAGCACCGGCATCCCAGCCGAATTTCTCCGCGCCCTGTTGCAGGCACTCGGCCAGCTTGTGCGAGGAGAACGGCAAATCCTCTTCGGGATTGCAGTCGGGAATATTGCGGATACGCAGTTCGACCGGATCGACGCCGGTCTTTTCCGCCAGCACGTCCATCGCGACTTCCAGCGCCGGCATGCCGACAGCCTCGCCAGGCGCACGGACCGATCCGGCGGTCATGCGATGGATGCGCGCGACTTCGAGCTTCAGCGCGCGGTTCTTTCCGCCGTAAAGGAAATGCGAGGATTGCAGCACCGGCTCGGCGAAGTCTTCTTCGGGAAGGTTGGAGACCAGAGCCTCGTGGCCGAACCCGTCGAGCCTGCCCTCGCCATCGCTGGCGAGCCGCAGGCGCTGCTTCGTTTCACTGCGCCGCATGACACATTGGAACACCTGCTGGCGGCTCATGACGACGCGCACCGGACGCCCGACCGCTCTCGCAGCAATCGCAGCAGCTACGACTTCTTCACTGACGCCCAGCTTCGAGCCGAACCCGCCGCCGACATAGCGCGAGACGAGCCGTACCCTGTCCTCGTCCACGCCGAGGCTGTCGGCCAGTTCGGTGATGTTGTAGTTCAGCATCTGGAGCGAGGCGTAGACGGTGACCTTGTCGCCATCCCATTCGGCAATGGCGGCATGCGGCTCCATCGCAGCGGACGCATGCCCTTCGGTCGAAATCTCGAGATCGGCCGCATGATCGGCCCTCGCCATCGCATGCGCGAGATCGCCCTGATCGACGGTCTCGTCCTCCTGCTCTTCGGGTTCGACGGCAGAAGGATCGAGCGGAGCCCCTTCCTCCTCGCGATATTCGACGGAGAGGTGCTTGGCCGCATCGCGCGCCTGCTCGAAACTTTCGGCGACGATCACGGCGATGGGCTGGCCCCAATAATCGACCTTCCTGGGGTTCTGCTGCGGGGCCTCGTTGGCGGTGCCTTGCGCCGCACGCGTGGTCAGGCACTTGTCGTCGATCACCGCCAGCACGCCCGGCATTGCGAGCGCGGCGTCCTTGTCGATCGAGACGACTTCGCCGCGCACGATCGTGGCGGTGACGAGCACACCTTCAGCCAGATTTTCGACCGGATATTCGGCTGCATAGGGCGCAGTCCCGGTGACCTTGGCAAGCCCTTCGATCCGGGAGACGGGCTTGCCGAGCACGCCCTGCTTCATGGTGTCGAGGAAGTTGGCCGTGTCGGGCTCGTCCTGCTTGAGATGGGCGGTCATAATTCGGTCTCCGTCGCTTCAGCCAGCACAGCAGCGAGGGTGCGCCGGGCGAGCGGTATCTTGAAATCGTTCTCGCCATAGCCTTGCGCGTTTTCGAGCAGCAGATCGGCGGCGGAATCGAACAGGGCGGCGTCGGGCGCCTTGCCCACGAGCAAGTCGGACAGGCGCGGATCGTACCACGGCTTGTGCGCCAGCCCGCCGAAAGCGAGATCGGCGCGAGCGATCGTATCGCCCTCCATCGCGATGATCGCCGCAACCGAAACCAGAGCGAAGGCGTAGGACGAACGTTCGCGCACCTTGCGGTAAAGCTGCTTGCCTTCGACCAGCGCGGGCAGCGTGACCGCCGTAATAATCTCGCCTGTCTCCAGCACATTGTCGCGCCAAGGCGTGTCGCCCGGCAGAAGGTGGAAGTCGCGCACCGGAACGCTACGTTCGGACCCGTCCGCGCTCACGATCTCGACCGTCGCGTCAAGCGCGCTCATCGCCACCGCCATGTCGCCGGGATAGGTCGCGATGCAGCTCGAACTGGTACCAAGGACCCCATGGAGGCGCGCGATGCCTTCGATCGCGCCGCAGCCCGAACCTGGCTCGCGCTTGTTGCAGGGCTGGTCGATATTGGTGAAGTAATAGCAGCGCGTGCGCTGGCACAGATTGCCGCCGGTCGTCGCACGATTACGCAATTGCTGGGTCGCGCCTGCCAGGATGGCTCGGGCCAGAACCGGATAATCGCTGCGAATGCGCGCATCATTGGCCGTCGCCGTATTGGTGACGAGCGCCCCGATGCGAAGGCCACCATCCTCGGTGGCCTGAATTTCGTTCATGCCGAGCCGATCGATCGCCACCACGCGTTCGGGCACTTCGACCTGAAGCTTCATCAGGTCGAGCAGGTTCGTTCCACCCGCAATCAGCGTGGCAGTCTCGCCGGTCGAAAGATTGCGCGCATGTTCGAGGCTGTCGGGGCGCTGGAGGTCGAAAGGTCTCATGCCGTCTCCCCCTGGCTCGCCACATCGCGGATAGCGGCGACGATATTGGCATAGGCGCCGCAGCGGCACAGATTGCCGCTCATCCGTTCGCGGATTTCATCGGCGCTGGCCTCCATCTCGCCGTCGAGGCTCTCGCTCGCATCGCTGGCGAAGCCGGCCTTGATCTCGTCCAGCATGGCAGTCGCCGAACAGATCTGACCCGGCGTGCAATAGCCGCATTGATAGCCATCGTGTTCGACGAAGGCGGCTTGCAGAGCCGAGGGATTTTCGGGCGTCCCCAGACCTTCGATCGTCGTCACGTCGTCGCCATCGTGGAGCGCGGCGAGCGTCAGGCAGCTGTTGATGCGCATGCCGTTGACGATAACCGTGCAGGCCCCGCACTGGCCGTGATCGCAGCCTTTCTTCGTGCCGGACAGGCCAAGATCGTGGCGAAGGAAATCGAGCAGGCTGACGCGCGGATCGCTCGGCAGCGTGTGATCGGTTCCGTTGATGGTGATGGTATCGGGCAAGACGGTCTCCTTGCCCACTCAACAGGTAAGCCGCGCTAAAGGTCCGAAACATGGACAAGAAATTAACTTTGATGCGACGTGAGGTGGCGGCATAGCGACCCGATGACCGATTATCATTTCTACGAACCCGAAGAGGGCCACCGCCTGCCGCACGATCCGTTGAACGCCATCGTCGCGCCGCGCCCGATCGGCTGGATCTCGTCGCAGAGCGCCAGCGGCACTCGCAATCTGGCGCCTTACAGTTTCTTCAATCTCATCAATTACCGCCCGCCCCTGATCGCTTTCGCATCGGCTGGGTGGAAGGATTCGGTGGCCAATATCGACGCCACCGGCGAGTTCGTCTGGAATCTGGCGACCCGGGCGCAGGCGGAGGCGATGAATGCGAGTTCGGCCAATGTCGACGCAGGAGTCGACGAGTTCGAGTTGGCCAATCTGGCAACGCTGCCTTCCAAAGTGGTGAAACCGCCGCGCGTCGCGGGCAGCCCGGTGCATTTCGAATGCAAGCTCACGCAGCTCGTGCGCCTCGAAAACAGGCAGGGGGACGCGCTCGACCAATGGCTGGTGATCGGCGAAGCGGTCGGCATCCATATCGATCCCGCCATGCTTGAAGACGGGGTCTACCAGACGGCCCGCCCCGTCCCGATCACGCGCGGCGGCGGCCCGGCGGACTATTTCGCGATCACGCAGGATGCGCTGTTCAGGATGAAGCGGCCGGACTGAATCCGCGAAAACCGAGCGCTCAATATCCTTGCGAGCCGACCGCCGCATGGAAGGCCACATGGGAGGATGCCAGAGCGGCTTCGCTGTCGATCAGCGATTGCCGGCTCGCGATCAATTGGCGCTGCGCATCGAGGACGTCGAACAGCGAAGCGAGCCCTTCGCGGTAGAGCGCATCCGACTGACCGAGCGCGGTTTCGCTCTGCTCGATCGCTTCGGCGAGGTCATCGTTGCGCTGTCCATACGCCTCGATGGCGACCAGCGCGTTCTCGACCTCGCCCAGCGCGTCGAGAAACGTCGCGCGGTATTCGGCGAGCCTTGCGCGGCCCTCGGCCTGAGCCGCCTCCACTTCCGCGCGCCGCCTGCCCCCATCGAACAGGGGCAGGTCGAGCGCGGCTCCGACGCCCGCCAGAAAGTTCGTGAACAGTCCACCCAGCGTCCCGTCGCCGAGGCCGATCGTACCGGGTATCGTGAGAGAAGGTCTCAGATCGGCCTGCTCGATCCCGATCCGCGCCGCCGCCTGCGCCAGCCGCGCTTCGGCGGCGAGAAGGTCGGTACGGCGGCGCAGCAGATCGGCAGGCGGTCCTGCCGCCGGGCCGCGACTATAGTCGGGAATGGCACTCGCATCTTGTGCGGGCGGAGGCGCGAAGGTGCCGGGCGGCTCGGCGATCAATATGGCGAGCGCATTGGCCGCCGAAGCGCGCGCGATTGCGACGAGGCCGCGCCGGGCGCGCGTCTGCGCCAGATCGGCGGCGGCGCGGCGGACGTCGAGATTGGCGGCCAGCCCCGCTTCGAAGCGCAGAGTCACGATGCGCAGCGTGCGTTCCTGCAAGTCGGTCGACTGTTGGAGCAGGTCGAGCTGCGCGCCGGTACGGCGGTATTCGATATACTGGCTGGCGATCGCTGCGGCGACGAGGCGGCGTTGATCGGCGAGGATATAGTCGGCCTCGGCGTAGTCGGCGGCGGCGGCACGGATTTCGGCAGCGAGCCTTCCGTTCAAATCGGGATCGAACAGGCCGAACAGGCCCGCACTCGCCCGCACGCGATTGTCGCTGCCAAGATCGACGCCCGCTTCGCCAGCCGCATCGAGCGTGGGCAGCCGATCCGACCGTTCTGCGGCGAGCAGTGCGGCGGCGGCATCGAGCCGGTCCGTTGCCGCGTCGATATCGAGATTGGCCGCAAGTCCGCGCGCGACGAGATCGTTCAGCGCCGGATCCCCGAACCCTCGCCACCACGCCTCGTCGAGGCCTGCGGGTGGCAGATCGGTGGCATAGACAGGAGGCGGAACGACCACCGCGACCAGCTCGGGCTCAGGCCCTGTGGCGCACCCTGCCAGCATTGCGGCACCTGCCAGTGCAATGCCTCTGCAACGCCCCTGCATCATGCCGGCGCCATCGTCATATCCTCATCGGTCTCGTCGATCTCTTCACGCAGACGCTCGAGGTCCAGCTTGCGCGGCTTTCCAAGCCTGGCGACCCCGAGATAGATAACCGGCGTCAGGAACAGAGTGAACAGTCCGGCAAGACCCAGCCCGCCGAAGATCACCCACCCGATAGACTGGCGCGCTTCCGATCCGGCTCCGCTCGCCAGGATCAGCGGCAATGCGCCGACCACGGTCGAGATCAATGTCATCGCGATCGGGCGCAGGCGGATGGCGGCAGCTTCCTCCACCGCTTCGCGCACGCTGCGGCCCTGATGGCGCAACTGGTCCGCGAATTCGACGATCAGGATCCCGTTCTTCGCCATCAGCCCGATCAGCATGACGAGGCCGATCTGCGAATAGATGTTGAGCGAGACGCCCGACAGAAACAGCGCGAACACCGCCGCCGCCAGCGCGAAGGGCACCGTCAGGATCACCACCGCCGCGCTCGTCAGGCTCTCGAATTGCGCGACAAGGACGAGGAAGACGATCACCAGCGCGAAAGCGTATGTCAGCAAGAGATCGTTCGAAGTTTCCTCCAGGCTCTCCGCCTCGCCCTGAAGGATCATGTCGATCCCCGGTTCGACGGCTTCGTCGGCCAGTCGCTCGATTTCCTGAACCGCATCGCGCAGGGGCGTTCCGGGGGCGATATCCGCGCTGACCTCGATCGCGCGGCGCTGCTCAGTGCGGTCGAGCTCGGCGGCGATGCCCTGCTCCTCGATTTCGGTCACGCTCGACAGCGGCACCAGCGTGTCGTCCGTTCCCCTCACGTAGAGATTGCGCAGATCCTGCGGATTGGTGACGGTGACAGCCTGTGCGGTCAGGAAGATCGGGACCGCCTGATCGCCGACATTGAGATCGACCAGATCCTCGCCGCCGACCATTGCGCGCAGGGTCTGCGCCAGATCGTCCAGATCAACGCCGAGATCGGCGGCACGCTGCCGGTCGATCCGGATCGAGAGTTGCGGCTGGGTCGGCTGATAGGAGATGTCGGGGTTCGAAAGGATGTCCGAGCCGGTGTCGATCGCCGTCGCCAGCGCGGTCGCGGATTCGAAGATCATTGCATATTCGGGGCCCGTCAGCGCCACCTCGAGCCCGTCGCCCCCGCCCCCGAAACTCAGCGTGCCGCGCCCACGCGCATTGGTACGAGAGCCGGGAATTTCCTGCAGCGGTTCGTTCAGTTCCTCCACAATCTCGGTCTGCGATCGGTCGCGATCGTCCCAGTCGGCGAGCTGGGCGGTCACCCGCACGCGGTTGGGATCGTAGCGACCGACGATGGAGAAGGTGCTCTCGATCTCGCCGCTGTCGAGATAGGGCTGGAGCACCCGTTCGACCTCGTCCAGCTCGCCATCCATGAAATCGATGCCCACCCCGTCGGGCCCGGTCGCATCCACGGTGACGACGCCGCGATCCTCGTCGGGCACCAATTCGTTGTCGAGCTGCGTATAGAGAAGCCCCGCGGCCACGGCGAGCAGGACCGAGACGATCCCGGCAAGCCGGGGACGATCGAGGCATTTGGTCAGCAGCTTCGAGTACCCTTCGGTCACCTGTCCGCCCCACCGGGCGAGGCGTCCGCGTGACTGTTCCTCGCTCGTAAGATCGAAGCGGGCGGCGAGCGCGGGCACCAGCGAGAGCGCGACGAAGCTCGACAGGATCACCGCCACCGCGAGCACGAACCCGAATTCGCGGAAAACGCGTCCGACCTCGGACGGCAGAAAGCTGATCGGGACGAACACGCTGACGAGGACGGCCGTGGTCGCGACCACCGCAAAGAACACCTGCCGCGTGCCGATGACGGCGGCGGCCCGGCGGCCCAGCCCCTTGTTCTGCAAGCGCTGCGCGTTTTCGAGCACGACGATCGCATCGTCCACGATCAGGCCCGTCGCCAGCACCAGTGCCAGCAGGGTCAACAGATTGATGGAAAAGCCCATCATCCAGATGCCCGCGACCACGCCGACCAGCGCCACCGGGATCGTCGCGCTGGGCACGATCGTGGGTCGCCAGGCGCGGAAGAACAGCAGCATCGTGCCGACCACCACAAGCACTGTGAAACCGAGCGTTATCAAGACCTCGCGCACCGATATTCGGATGAATTCCGCATCGTCCGACACGATTTCGATGCTGAGATCGTCGAACCGCTCGTTGAGGCGATCGACCCCGTTGCGGATCGAATCCGAAATCTCGATCGTGTTCGAACTCGCCTGCCGCACGACCCCTAGGCCGACGATCGGTCGGCCGTCGAGCCGGACGAAATTGGTCGCATTGGCTGGCGCGAAATCGGCCTGCGCGACATCGCCGATCCGGGTCGTCCCCGAGATCACGACGTTTTCGATACGCGCGGGATCGGTCGCGCTCGCCTCGGCGCGCACGATCAGTTCCTGCGCATTGGACCGGAACGAGCCGACCGGCACGTCGTATGGGGCGCTTTCGAGCGCTGCGGCCACATCGGCGAGCGTCAGGCCGAAGCGATTGAGGCGCGCCGGATCGACCGAGACCCGCATCTGGCGCGCGCGCGTGCCAAACTCCTCGATACTGGCGACGCCCTCCGCCGCGAGCAATTCGGGCACGATGTCGTTTTCGACGATCCGGGTCAGCTCCGCCTGATCGTAGCGCGTCGACTGGACCGCCAGCGTCATGATCGGCTGTGCGTCCTGATCGGCCTTGACTACGGTGACCTGCTCGACCCGGTCGGGAAGGTCGCGCGAGGTGCGGCTGACCGCTTCGCGCACGTCGGAAGCGGCGGTGTCGAGATCCACGCCGGGATTGAATTCCACCCGGATCCGCGAATTGTTCTCCTCGCTCGAAGATCGGATTTCGCGCACGCCCGATACCCGTGCGACCGCGTTTTCGAGCCGGCTGGTGACTTCGGAATCCATCGTTTCGGGCGCGGCACCGGGGAGGCTTGCCGTAACGGACACGATCGGGCGATCGACATTGGGGAGTTCTCGCACCTCCACGCCCATCAGCGCGGCGATCCCGGCGATCACGATCAGCAGGTTGAGCACGCCGATCAGCAGCGGCCGTTTGACCGCCAGCATGGGAAGATCGTTGCGGTCCTTCACTGCTCCGCCGGGGCTGAAGCGGACGTGGCCGATCCGGTTGGGCGGACCTGGACCGTCCGGCTACCCGCGCCGCCGCCGCTGACGAGGCGGATGTCCTGCCCGTCGCGCACCTTCTGAACCCCTTCGACGATCACCCGATCGCCGCGCCGGATCGCGCCGTCGACGAACACCAGCCCTTCGCGCCGGGCGGTGATGGTAATGGGCACGCGCACCGCCTTGCGATCCCTGACGACGAAGACGTGCGAGCCCTCCCCGCCCCAGACGATCGCCTGTTCGGGCACGACCGGTCGCGGCTCTCCCTGCCGTTCGAACACGACGCGAAAGCTCATGCCGGGACGCAGGCGGTCGCCCTCATTGGGAATGGCGGCGCGCACGATGAAGTCGCGGCTGTCCTGCGAAATCCTGCTGTCGGTGGTGACGACGCGCGCATCGATCGTGCGCGATCCGTCGGAAAAGGGCGTCACCTGCACGACCTGTCCGGGGCTGAGAGCGTTGAAGACCGCTTCGGGCGCGGGAAAATCGACATAGAGCGTGCCGCGCTGGTCGATCTGCGCGATCGGGGTCGCATCGTTGACACGATCCCCCGGATCGATCTCGGTCAGGCCGACATGGCCGGAGAACGGCGCGCGCACGGTGCGGTCGGCAAGATCGGTCTGTGCCTGTTGCAGCGCCACCCGCGCGCTGGCGAGTGCGGTTTCGCCCGCCTCGATCTGGCTGGCGGACAGGGCGCCGGTATCCTCGATCCGGCGATAGCGCGAAAGGAGCTGGTCCGCCTCGCGCACCTGGACCCGCGCGGCTTCGACCGCCAGCCGCTCGGCCCGCGCATCGAGCTGAAGCAGCGGGGCGCCATCGCGCACGAAATCGCCCGCTTCGAAAAGCACGCGCGTCACGCGGCCTGCGGTTTCGGGATAGATTTCCGCTGAAGTCGCCGCGCGCGCCGATCCGATCGCCTCGACCTCGAGCGTTTCGGGAAGGACGCGAATGTCCTCGGCAACCACAGGAACGGGATCGCGTTCACGTTCGGGTTCCGCTTCGGCACAGGCAGCCGCCCACATCAGACAGCAAACGGCGAAGGCGTGGGAAATCGATTTCGCCATGGTCCGGCTCCTATCGCACTCAAGCCTGCGGGGAAAGGCGCTATTCCGGCAGCGTGCGTGGGCGTTGCGGGGTGCTGATCCGAAGCTTCAGCGAAAGACGACGGTGCGGATACCGTTCAGGAAAACGCGCCGCTCGGCCGTCCAGCGCACAGCGCGGGCCAGCACCCGCGCCTCGATATCGCGCCCGATGCGGACCAGATCCTGTTCGGTCGCGCGGTGGTCCACGCGCTCGATATCCTGTTCGATGATCGGCCCTTCGTCGAGATCGCCGGTGACGAAATGCGCGGTCGCCCCAATCAGCTTGACGCCGCGCTCATGCGCCTTGCCATAGGGGCGCGCGCCCTTGAAGCTGGGCAGAAAGCTGTGATGGATATTGATGCAGCGCCCGGCGAGCCGCTGCGCCATGTCGGACGATAGCACCTGCATGTAGCGCGCCAGCACCAGCGTATCGGCACGCGTTTCTTCGAACACGCCAAGAATGCGCGCTTCCTGCTCGTGCCGCCGCTCCGCATCGACGGGAAGGTAGTGATAGGGAACGCCGTGCCATTCGGTCAGGTCGCGCAGGCCTTCATGGTTGGAAACCACACCGACGATCTCCACCGGCAGATTGCCGGTCTGCCAGCGATGCAGCAGATCGTTGAGGCAATGGCTGCCCCGCGACACCGCGATCAGGAGACGGGGCCGGTGATCGGCGGGCAGCAGATCCCAGTCCATTGCGTATCGGCTGGCGATGGGCGCGAAGCCCGTCCGCAGATCGTCCACCGATTTGGGGAAGGATGCGCCCTCAGCACGAAATTCGATCCTGAGAAAGAAGCGCCCTGCATCGAGATCGGCATATTGCTGGCTGTCGAGGATGAAGCCCTCAATCGCGGCCAGATGGCTGCTGACCGCGGCGACGATGCCCACCCGGTCCTCGCAGGACAGGGTAAGGATGAAGGCGGGTTTTCCTGCATCGTTCGCGGTCATGCGCGCGCTTTTAGCAGCGCAAGCCCCGCGCGCCAGAGCTTTGGCACGTGTGGTGCCGGCCTATGCAGAACCGGATCGATTTACCGGCGGAGTGGCCCCTCTAAAACGCAAAGAAGTCGCCGTTCATCCCTCAATGATGGGCGTGGTGCCCCGCCCCCGCCGCGCTCGTCGCATCCCGCAGTCCCTTGGCCCTCGCCCGACCATCCGAAAGGGGCGCGTCCACCGCCGGACCGTCGCTGTCGCGATATTGGCGGCGCAGCGCTTCCAGCTTGACCTTCAATCGCGCGACCTCGTCCTGAACCCTGGGGTCATCGATGCGATTGTGCATCTCGTTCGGATCGGTTTCGAGATCGTAGAACTCCCACGCATCGATATCGCCGTAGAAGCGCATCAGTTTGTAGCGACCCTGCTTCACCCCATAATGCGCGCGGACCGCGTGGAAGCCGGGATATTCGTAATAATGGTAATAGACCGCATCGCGCCAGTCGCCGGGCGGCGTGCCATCGACCACCTCGCGCAGGGAACGGCCCTGGATCGCCTCGCGCCCCGGCAGTCCCGCATAGTCGAGGAAGGTCGGCGCGTAATCGACGTTCTGCACGGGGGCCGCGATCCTGGTGCCGGGCGCGATATGGCCGGGATACTGCATCACCAGCGGGGTGCGCAGGCTTTCTTCGTACATGAAGCGTTTGTCGAACCAGCCATGCTCGCCGAGATAGAAGCCCTGATCGGAGGTGTAGACGAGGATAGTGTTATCGGCCTCGCCGCTTGCCTCCAGCCAGTCGAGCACTCGGCCCACGCTGTCGTCCACCGCTGCCACGGTGCCGAGATATTCGTGCATGTAGCGCTGGTATTTCCAGATCGCCATCTCGCGATCGGTCATGGCGGCCGCGTTCATCGCGTCGTTGCCGGGCTGCAGCGCCCCGAAATAAGCCTCGCGCTGTTCAGGCGTCATGCGCGCGAAATCGTCGGTCCACGGATTGAAGCGCAGTTCGCGGCTCCCCTCCTCCACCGTCATCTTGAGGTCGTGGCCCTCATACATGTCGCGGTAGATGTTCATTTCCTGCGCCTCTGCCGCAGGGCGACCGTCGTAATGGTCGAAATAATTGGTGGGCACGGGAAACTCGGTGCCGATATATTTCTGCACATGGCGCAGCGCGGGCATGAAATTGCGATGCGGCGCTTTGTGGTGGATCAGCAACGCGAACGGCTTGTCGCTGCCCGCGCGCGCATCGAGCCATGCAAGGCTGCGATCGGTGACGAGATCGGTGGCATAGCCTTCCACCACTTCTCGCCCGTCGGGCGTGATGATATCGGGATTATAGTATTTGCCCTGATCGTCGAGCACGGCCCAATCGTCGATCCCCGCACCTTCGGGCGAGTAATTCAGATGCCATTTGCCGAACAGGGCCGTGTCATATCCCGACGCGCCCAGTTCGCGCACCCAATTCCACTGGGAATTGTCGAATTTCTGCCCGTTCCTGGTGAAGCCGTGCATGTGGCTGAACTGGCCCGTGAGCATGGTTGCGCGGGCCGGTCCGCACAGCGAATTGGTGACGTAGCTGTTTTCGAACAGAGCGCCGTTCGCAGCTATCCGATCGATATTGGGGGTCGGTGCCAGGCGGCCGATCTCGGTTCCGTACGCGGAGATCGCGGTCTGGGCGTGATCGTCCGACATGATGAATATGATGTTCGGGCGGCGTTGTTCGACGTGTGCGGGCTTCGTCTGCGCCACCGCCCCCGCACTCTCGGTTGCGGCGGGAACTGTGGCGCAGCCCGGCAGGACGAAGGCCAGGGCAAGAGCCGCGAAAGCGCTGCGTCCCGTCATCCCGCTCACTCCGTCAGCGTGAAAGTGACCGGCGTGCTCGCTTCCGCACCCGAGCTGGGCGCGATCCAGAGGCGGAACTCGCCCGGCTCCCAGCCATGCGACATGTCGCCGCGCGTGAAGGCCAGGTCCTCCGGTTCGAGAGTGAAGCTCACCGTGCGGCTTTCGCCCGGCTGCAGCATCACCTTCTCGAAACCCTTCAGTTCCTGAACCGGCCGCGTCACCGATCCGACGAGGTCGCGAACGTAGAGCTGCACCACCTCTTCGCCCGCGCGGCTGCCGGCATTGGTGATGGTGGCGCTGGCCGTGATCGATCCGCCCGCCCCCATCCTCGGGGCACTCAGCGTGACCGGCGAATAGGCGAAGTCGGTATAGCTCAGCCCGTAACCGAACCGATAAAGCGGGCTATTGGGCGTGTTGAGATAACGCGAGACGTATTTCGCCCCCGGCTCGCCCAGTTCGATCGGGCGGCCGGTGTTCTTCATGTCGTAATGGATCGGCGCCTGTCCGACATTGCGCGGGAAAGTGACAGGCAGTTTGCCCGACGGATTGTAATCGCCGAACACCACATCGGCCACCGCATGGCCGCCCTGCGTTCCGGGATACCAGGCGTGGAGGATCGCGGGCACGTTTTCGTCCGCCCAGCCGATGGAATTGGGCCGCCCGCTCATCACCACTAGCACCACCGGCTTGCCGGTCGCGACGAGCCGTTCGAGGAGGGCCTGCTGGTTGCCCGGCAGGTCGAGCGAGGTGCGGCTCGCCGCTTCGCCCGTCATGTCCCATTTCTCGCCCATGACCGCCACGATCACGTCGGATCGGTCAGCCACTGCGAGCGCTTCGGCGAAGCCGTCGGTTTTGCCTTCGGCGTCGAATTCGTAGCTTGCGCCCTTGGCGTATTCGACGCGCACGCCGCGTCCGGCACGCGCCTTGAAACCTTCGAGCACGGTGACCGGGCGGGTCTGGCGGTCGCCCGCAGCGGCCCAGCTGCCGATCATGTCGGGCTTGCTGTCGGCGAGCGGACCGATCAGCGCGATGCTCTGCGCCCCGGCGGCGAGCGGCAGGGTGTCACCTTCGTTCTTCAACAGAACCATGGACTTGCGGGCGACATCGCGCGCAGCTTCGAGGAATTCGGGCTTGTAGAGCGTGGCTTCCTGCCGTGCGTTATCGGCATAGCGATAGGGATCCTCGAACAGGCCGAGGCGATATTTCATTTCGAGCACACGGCGCGTGGCGGTGTCGACCTGATCCATGCTTACCCGTCCCGCGGCGATCGAACCGGCGAGGTTTTCGAGGAAGACCGCGCCCTGCAGGTCCATATCGACGCCAACGTCGAGCGCCTGTTCGCCCGCCTGTTCGAGATCCTTCGAATAGCCGTGCGCCACCATCTCGTTGATCGAGGTATAGTCGGTGACGACGAAACCATCGAAGCCCCATTGATCGCGCAGCACATCGGTGAGGAGATATTTGCTGCCGCTGGCGGGCACGCCGTCATATTCGTTGAACGATGTCATGATGCTGCCCACGCCCGCATCGATGGCGGCCTTGAAGGGCGGCAGGTACACGTCGCGTAGCGTGCGTTCCGAAATGTCGACCGTGTGATAGTCCCGCCCGGCCTGCGCCGCGCCATAACCGGCGAAATGCTTGACCGTAGCGAGCACGGTGTCGGTGGCCCCCAGATCGTCGCCCTGATAGCCTTCTACACGAGCCTTCGCCACGCGGCTGCCGAGATAGACATCCTCGCCCGCCCCTTCCGATATGCGGCCCCAGCGCGCATCGCGGGCGATGTCCACCATGGGCGAAAAGGTCCAGTGGATCCCTTCCGCGCTCGCTTCCTCGGCGGAGACGCGGGCGGATTTCTCCACCGCATCCATGTCCCAGCTCGCCGCCTCGCCCAGAGAGATCGGGAAGATCGTTCGATGGCCGTGGATCACATCGTATCCGAACATCAGCGGGATTTTCAGCCGCGTGTTCTCGACCGCGAGGCGCTGCAATTCGCGCGTATAATCGGCCGTATAGGCATTGAAGATATTGCCGACCTTGCCCGCGCGAATATCCTCCTGATAGCTGTCGCGCATGGTGGGGCCGGTGGATTCCCAGTCGCTGGTGAGCAGCGTGAGCTGGCCGACCTTTTCCTCCAGCGTCATCTTGCCGATCAGCTCGTCGAGAAACCGATCCATCTCGGCATCGCGCGCCGCCCATTCGGGCTGCGCCGGCTGGATCGGCACGGTGCCGACGGTGGCAGTCGTGGCTTGGGCGGCAGGAGCCCGCTCCACTGGTGCGGTCTGCGCGGTGGCGCAGGCCGTCGTCGCCAGAAGCATGGCGGCCAAAGTGCTTGTGCGAGCTACAGGGCCCTTCATCGTAATCTCCCGCTCCCTGACGGCTGACCCTTCCTAGCGGGTCTCTGCCGTCCTTGATCATTTTTTCGGATTCGTCCGGTGCAGGGGTTCTATACAACCGGAATGAAACCGGTTACAAGCCCGTTCCATATTCAATGATTCGATCTGCAGAGAATGCTGCGGCGGATATTCAAGCCTCTGGAAAAGGGGCGGAAAATGGGGAGGAGAATTGCCATGATCTTTTCGCATGCGAAGCGCACGTCCGTTGCCGGCCGCCTGGCCGGTGCCCTCGCCATCACCAGCGCGACCGGCGCCCTCGCCATCGCGCTCGCCGCGCCCGCTCTTGCGCAGGAATCGAACGCGTCCCTGCGCGGCAGTGTGACCGGCGCGACGCAGATCACGGCCGTCGACGTGGCGACGGGTTTCCGCCGCACGATCGATGTCACGCAGGACGGTCGCTACAATTTCCCGCAACTTCGCCCGGCGACCTATTATCTGGAAATCACCGGCGTGGACGGCACGGTTCGCCGTACCGATGAATTTACGCTCCAGATCGCGCAGGACGCGGTTCTGGACTTCGACGACATCGCGCAGGAACCGACCGTGGCGGATGCCTCCGCCACGCCGGGAGCCGAAGACAATCTCATCATCGTGACCGGCGGGCGGATCGTCACGCTCGAAGGCGGCGAGGTCGGCGCGAACATTTCGCAGCGTGAGATCGAGACGCTGCCCCAGAACAATCGCAACTTCCTCGCCTTCGCCGATCTGGCGCCGGGGGTGGTATTCGAAAATCCCGATGGCCAGTCGCGCATTCAGGGCGGCGCGCAGAACAGCCGCACAGTGAACGTCTATATCGACGGGATCGGCCAGAAGGACTACGTTCTCAAGAACGGCGTGACCGGCCAGGACAGCTCGGAAGGCAACCCCTTCCCCCAGCTCGCAGTCGGCGAATATCGCGTCATCAGCTCCAACTACAAGGCGGAGTTCGATCAGGTCAGCTCGGTCGCGATCACCGCGGGCACGAAGTCGGGCACCAATGAATTCCACGGCACCGCCTTCGTCGATTACACCGATACCGACATGCGCCAGGAAACCCCGCTGGAACTGTTCGGCGGGCGCGAAAAGGCGGAGACCAAGGATATCCAGTTCGGCGGCGCTCTCGGCGGGCCGATCGTCAGGGACGTGGCGCATTTCTTCGTGACATACGAAGGTAAGCGCCGCCGCCTGCCCGTCACCATCGAGCCGGGCGCCAATTTCCCGGTCAGCTTCTTCCCGTCGGATCTTCAGGGCCTGTTCGGGCCGACGCAGCGCGAGTTCAACGAAGACCTGTATTTCGGCAAGCTGAGCTTTCAGCCGACCAGCCGCGACCTGATCGAGGTTTCGGGCAAGTACCGTAAAGAGACCGGCATCTTCCTGAGCAGCGGCAGCACCGCTGCGGAATCGGCCGCGTCGCAGGATGTGGACGAAAAGCGCGGTCTGCTTCGCTGGGAACACAGCGCCGATAATTTCATCAACGATTTCAAGCTCACTTATGAAGAAGCTTTCTGGTCGCCCCGCCCGCAAAACTTCGTTCCCGGCGCGCTCTACACATATAGCGGCGTAAGCCCCGTCACGGGCAATATTCTGGACAATGCGCAGATCCTGCGGCTGGGCGGAAGCGCCAACTTCCAGGACAAGGGCCAGGAAGGCTACAGCGTCCAGAACGACTTCACGTGGATTGGCTTCGAACGGCATACGATCAAGGCAGGCGTGAAATCGAAGTGGGTCAAGCTGACGCGGGACGAGCAGAATTTTTTCAATCCGCAATATTCGTATAACGTCAATCTGACGCCAAACGGCTTCAACACCACCATCCCCTATCGTGTCCAGTTCGGTGCCGCGACAGGCCAGGGGACTCCGACTGTCATTTCGAAGAACTGGCAATTCGGCATCTATATCCAGGACGATTGGGACGTGAACGATCGTCTGACGTTGAATCTCGGCATCCGCTGGGATTACGAGGAGACGCCGTCCTATCTCGATTTCGTCACGCCACCGGAAATCGTCGGTGCTGTATCAGAAGCGAACTATCCCAATATCTATAAGCCGGGCGTCGAGTACGACATCAACGATTACATCACCGACGGAACGCAACGCGAAGCGTTCAAGGGCGCTTTCCAGCCTCGCCTCGGTTTCACCTACCAGTTCCTGGATCGCGGGCGTCTGGTGCTGTTCGGTGGTTACGGGCGGTCCTATGACCGCAACCAGTTCGATTTTATCGCCCAGGAAGTCAGCATCAATGCCTACAGCACGCGGACCTTCAACTTCCTCACTGGCGATCCGAACAACGACGACTGCAATCCGAGCCCGACTTGCGTGCGCTTCGATCCGATCTATCTGACGGAAGAGGGTCGCCAGCAATTGATCGCCGGTGCCGGTTTCGGCGGTGGCCGGGGTATCCGCCTGGTCAACAACGATCTGAAGGTGCCCTATTCCGACCAGTTCAGCCTTGGCCTGCGTAGCGACCTGACCAGCACGCTGAATGTCGAAGTCGGGTTCCGCCATATCGAAAGCCGCGACGGGTTCGCCTATCTGCTCGGCAACCGTCGCCCCGACGGGACATTCTTCACGCCTCCGCCTGCCGTTCCGGGTTCCCCGTTCGGCTTTGCGCCTCGCGGCTTCGGTTCGATCATCATCGGAACGAACGGCCTGAAGACCAACGAGGATGCGGCGCACATCAAGATCGCGAAGCGCTACACCCAGGCCTCGCCCTGGAACCTGACCGCGACCTACACCTACACCGATGCGACCGAGAACCGGGCTTTCGGCGAATATTTCTCGTTCGATTTCCCGACGCTTGAGGATTACACGGTCAAGACTTCCAGCGGCCTGCGCAAGCATCGTCTGGTGATGGCCGGATCGGTCGATCTGCCGACGAATACGGTGATCTCCGGCAAGTTCCAGATCGCCTCCCCACGCTATCTCAACAATTTCGTGCGCACGATCGGCGGCGATGAGCCCCTGGTTATCGATACGATCAAGACTGCGGGCAATGGCGATCGGTGGGGCTTCCGCCAGCTCGACCTTGCCATCACGCAGAATATCGATCTCGGTTTCCTGAGCGATCGCAGCCGCATCTATGTGCGCGCCGACATCATCAACGCCCTGAACGATCGTAATTACAACAGCTTCCTCGGCACGACGGGTGAGCGCAATCTGCGGTCCTTCAGTACCGACGGCCCGCCCCGGACCCTGAAGGTTTCCGCAGGGTTCGAATTCTGAGCTATCCTTTTATCGCCGTCGCTTCTTCCCGGAAGCGGCGGCGATCATCCTTTATCCGCAGGTGACTGCCATCCTACTCCGCTCCGCCCCGTTCGCCTCCTCAGCCGCCCTGATGCTCACCGGATGCGCCAGCGTCCCCGGCACCTTGCCGCAGGCCGCGCCAGAGGCGCCGCCCGCTTCGGCTCAGGCCGCCTTCTCGGAAGACCTGACGAAACGCACCTTCGCCTATTTCTGGGAAACCACCGATACCGAGCGCTGCCTTGCGCCCGATCGGTGGCCGTCCAATCCCTTCTCGTCCATCGCGGCGACCGGCTTCGCGTTGACTGCGTACGGCATCGGCGCGGAGCGCGGCTATGTCAGCCGTGAAGATGCAGCGCAGCGCACGCGCGACTGCCTCGAATTCTACTGGAATGCGCCGCAAGGCCACGCCGTATCGGGCGTGTCGGGCCATAAGGGCTTCTTCTACCATTTCCTGAAGAACGAGGATGGGACACGCTTCGGCAATACCGAACTCTCGACAGTCGACACCGCGCTATTGCTCGGCGGTGTGCTGTTCGCCCAGAGCTATTTCGATCGCGCGGATCCGACCGAAGCCGCGATCCGCGATCTTGCGGAAAAGATCTATGCCCGGGTCGACTGGACCTTCGCCCAGCGCGAAAACAGCGCGATTCCTTCGGCCAATGGCGGCAGCGGCAAGGCCATCGCGATGGGCTGGTATCCCGAAAGAGGCAATGGCGGCGATTTCGGTACGCATGACTGGGTCGGCTATAACGAGGGAATGCTGGTCTATATCCTCGCTGCGGGATCGCCGACGCATGCGATCACCAAGGAAGCATGGGACACTGGCTGGGCCGCCAATCTGGATAAGGACTGGGGGACGTATTACGGCTACGAGCACCTCCAGTTCGAGCCGCTCTTCGGCCATCAATACAGCCATGTCTGGGTCGATTTCCGCGACATTCGGGATGCCTATATGGCGTCCAAGGGGATCGACTATTTCGAGAACAGCCGCCGCGCGACTTTGAGCCAGCGCGCCTACGGCATCGACAATCCGAACGATTGGATCGGTTATTCGGGCGATCTGTGGGGCTGGACCGCGTCCGACGGGCCGACCGGCGCCGCCAATGGCCGCCTCGTCAACGGAGAACCGCGACAGTTCCAGGCCTATTCCGCACGCGGCGTCAGCGCCGAACGCGTCGTGGATGATGGCACGATCGTGCCCACGGCGGCAGGCGGATCGGTCGCCTTCGCGCCGGAAGTCACGATCCCCGCCCTCATGGCGATGCGCGATGCCTATGGAGACAGGCTTTATACCCGCTATGGATTCAAGGATGCGTTCAATCCCAGCTACACCTTCACCGATGCGGGCAGCCGCAGCGGCACCGTGGATGCGCAAACCGGCTGGATCGCGCGCGATCATCTCGGTATCGATCAGGGGCCGATCCTGGCGATGATGGAGAACCACCGCAGCGGCCTCGTCTGGCGCACCATGCGCAAGAACCCGCACATCCGTCGCGGCCTCGAACGGATGGGCTTCACGGGGGGATGGCTCGACCGCACGGATCCGTGAACGTCGAGCGCGCTGGCCGATCGCGCGCTAACGCACTCGCAATTTGAGGTCCACGACCACCGGATAATGATCGGACGGCAGGCGCCCGCCCCAATGCTGCGTGATCGTCGCATGGCGCAGGACCGCGAAGCGATCGGAGACGAGGATGTGGTCGATCGGTTCGGCGGCGTTTCGGGCGATATCGAACCCGGTAAAGGTTCCGGTTGGTCCGAAAGGGGGAGCCTGTGCGATCGTGCGCGTATCGGCGAGCCCGCTGCGTCTTCGATCGGCGAGGATCCGCATCGGTGCGCTCGACGGGGCGGCGTTGAAATCGCCCATGACGATGACGGCCTCGCCCGCCCCGCGATGCCGCTCGGCCCAGGCGGCAATCTGCGCCGCGCTCTCTTGCCGCGCTTCCTCGCCCACATGGTCGAAATGGGTGTTGAGCACGCGCACCAATTCCCCGGTGCCCCTATCCTGAAGGAGAGCCCAGGTCGCGATGCGCGGCAGGGCGGCGTCCCATCCCTTGCTCGGCACTCCGGGCGTGGGGGATAGCCAGAACGTACCGCTTTCCAAGGCCGTCCAGCGCGCACGCTTCCACGCCAGCGGCGAGAATTCCCCCTTGCTTGCCCCATCGTCTCGCGCGACGCCCGCAAAGGCATAACCGGGGAGGTCCGCTTCCAGATCGCGTTTCTGGCCAAGCAAAACCTCCTGCATACCGAGCACGTCGGGCGCGAGATAGGTGATCGTCTGGCTCACCAGATCCTTGCGATACGGCCAGGCATTTTCCCCATCCGATGCCGTGTCGAGCCGGATATTGAATGTCATCGCCCGCATGGTCGACGGCTCCGTCTTCGGGGTGGGTACATGGGCACAAGCGGGAAGCAAGGCGAGAAGGCCAAGGCCTGCGATCAGGGAGCGGAACCTCATGCGCTTAGTCCTCGATCCCGCGGCGATGGCTCAGCAGCCAGAGATACAGCGCCGGATCGGCATAGGCCGGGTCCCAGGCATTGTGGCCGAGATCGGGATAGATTGTCAGGCGGCTCTTGCGCCCCCCGCATGCCCGGATCGCCCGCGCCATGGCGAAGCTGCCTTCCGGCACCACCACATCGTCGCGATCGCCGTGAAGCGCCCAGACGGGCAAGTCCTTGAGCGCGCATGCCGTCGCGGGATCGCCCCGCCCCGCCACCGGCGCAACGGCTGCAAATCGCGTCGGCTCCTGCGCGGCCCAGCGCCAGGCGGCATGCCCACCCCGGCTGAGCCCGGTGAGATAGACGCGTGCCGGATCGACCGGCAGCGTGGCCATCGCATGGTCGAGGATCGCGTCGAGCTTGTCGATGTCCCAATCCTCTTCCTCCGGGAGCAATGGCGAAATCAGGATGAAGGGGAAGTCGGGATCGCGATCGGCGATCTTCGGCGGACCGTGCGCCTTGACCCGCGCGACATCGCTGCCCCGCTCTCCCGATCCGTGAAGGAACAGCAGGAGCGGGAATTTCGCGCCGTCTTTCTCAAGGCTCGCAATCGGCGCACCCTGGGGGACGAAGAGCTGATATTCGTAGCCGCCCGCCATGAGCGCGGGCTGCGCGTGCTGGCCCGCCTGCGAAGGAGGCGCCGCTTCGAGCGGCCCCATGGATGCGCAGCCCGACAACAGCAAAAGCGCGGCGAGCGGACGCAAGGAGCGAGTGACGGCGAATGACATGATGCGGTTCTCCCGATCCGAAGTCTTCGGCTCCGGAATCATCCGCAATGTATACGGTTACATCGTCCGTCGCCACACCTGCATATCTAACGAAAGCGAGACTTCGTTCAGCCCGTCGTCGATCCGCGCACGGCCAGGGTCGGGGGTATCACAAGCGAAGCCTCCCCGCTTGGCTCGCCGCCCGCCAGCATGCGAAGGAGCATCTGCGCCGCCGCGGAACCCAGCCGGGTGATGTCCGAATGCACGGTGGTAAGCTGCGGCGTGACGTAACGCGCCAGCGGAATATCGTCGAACCCCGCGACGAGAATTTCGCTGCCGATCGCAAATCCCGCTTCGCTCAGCTCGGCCATGCAATCCACCGCCATCATGTCGTTCCCTGCGAAAACGGCATCGAAGCGCGTGCCGCTGGCGATCAGATGTCGCGCGGCATCGCGCCCCGCATCCTCGCGGAAATCGCCGGGCAGGATCAGGGGATCGGCAATTCCGAGCCCGTCTTTCAGCGCATCGCGAAAGCCCCGCTCACGCTCGCTGGCATCGCGATTGTTGGTCGGCCCGGCGATGTGGACGATCCGCTTCGCGCCCCGATCGATCAGATGTTCGGTAACCATCCGCGCCCCGGCGTAATTGTCGACCGCCACGAATGGCGTTGAGCCATCGGCGGCCTGCGCGTTCAGCAAAACCGCCGGGATTCCTTGTGTCAAAGCCCGATCCAGCATCTCGGCGCTGGAATTGGGCGGCATCACCAGCAAGCCATCGACACGTCCGCGCATCGCCCGGATCGCTTGGCCCGTTTCCTCCACGCTGCCATGCATGTTGCCGAGCAGCAGGTTCTTGCCCGCCCCCTGGACCGCCTGATCGATCCCGCGCACGATTTCGGAGAAGAATTCACCGAACAGGTCGGGAAGGATCACGCCGATCGTGTCGGTCCGCTGCCGGGTCAGGCTGCGCGCGCCGCTGTGGGGAACGTAATTCAGCTCGGCCGCCGCCGCTTCAATCTTGGCGCGGGTCTTCGCCGTCACACTGCTCAATCCGTTCAGCGCACGCGAAGCCGTCGCCACCGAAACTCCGGCGGCCTTTGCCACTTGTCTGATCGTTATCGACCCACCCACCAGCTTGATCTATCGCCGAATGCCCGAACCGCCAAGTCTGAGAACAGCGAAATTCTCAGCTTTCGCGCATGGTCGCTAGCAACAGACATGCCAGTGCGGCCAAACCGGCAAGAAGGGCGAAAAAAGCGGAAAAACCGAACAGCGGTATCAGCAGCAGCACCAGCCACGGCATGATGAGAGACGGCACGGTATTGGTCAGGTTGAATATGCCGAGATCGCGCCCTCTTGTGCGGGTTCGCGGAAGCACGCGCAGGGTCTGGCTGGAATGGAGCGCGAGGAACACGCCCGCCATCAAGCCGAACAGAATATAACCGACCGTCCCCGTTTGTAGATCCTGCGAAAACGCCATGAATGCGAGGCCTAAAGATGCGCCGCCCGCCGCCAGGGTCAGCGGCAGACGCGGGCGTCGCGCCCGATCCGACCAGCGCCCCGCCAGCAGCGCCAGAGGAATGCAGACCACCGCGATCAGAGTGATGAGCCGGGCCGCGCGATTGTCGCTCACAGCCGGATCGAGCGAGCGCAGCCAGAGCAGCAGGAATGCGAACAGCGCTGCTTCGGCGATCTGGACCAGAAGGCGCGCCAGCCACATCCTTACGACCGGCTCGCTGCGGCGGGGAAAGGCGGGATCGTCGTTCCCGTTCGGGGTACCTCGCTCGCGGTCGATCGTTGCCTCGACGAGATGCGGCATCGGGCGCGGCCTGCCGAAGACCAGCACCGGCAAAACCATCTCCGCCACCACCAGAGCGTTCAGCACCAGCCGGGTCTCGGCATCGGCCAATCCCGGCAGGGTCAGCAGCATACCGACCAGCGCCCCTGCCGCAGGCGAGATCGCCATCAGGCCGCCCAGCGTCCCCTTCTGTCCATCCGGCACGCAATCGCCCGCCCAGGCCATCAGAGGGCCCAGCATCATGTTGAGCGCAATCTGCCATGCGGCAATCGCCACCAGGAACAGGCCCACGCTCTCGATGCGGAACAGACCCGTCAGCAGCAGGCCCGAGAGGATCGTCCCGGCAAAAATCCACGGCTGGCGCGTCCGGGTGATATCGCTCAGCCATCCGAATGCGATGTTCGAAAGGCTCGCCGCGATCGCGCCGACGAAGGCGGCATAGGACAGGACCACGATCGCCTCATCGCCCCACACGACAGATGCGCGCAGTGGCAGGAACAGGGTCAGGAAAGGCGCGTAGGCGGCCGATCCGCCCGCCACGGCCAGAGCATACAGCAGCAGATAGCGGCGCGCCTGCATCGGCGGGGGGACGGTTTCTGCCTGGCAATCCTGCATGGTCGGCAGGTCTAACCGCGATGCGAAGCCGCTCCAAGCGAATGCAGCGCGCTTGTCGCTTGCGATGTGGCGCGCTAGCCAGCAGACATGGCACGGCAGAGCGATCGGGAAAGTGGCGAGAGCGGGGAACGCAGGCGGGTAACCTCCTTCGACGTGGCGGAGCGTGCCGGTGTCAGCCAGTCGACCGTCAGCCGCGCTCTGGCCGGCCTGGAAACCATTACCGAAGCCACCCGCCGCCGCGTGGAAGAGGCGGCGCGCGAACTTGGCTATTTCGTCGATTCCCGCGCGGCGCGCCTGCGCAGCGGAGAGACCCGCACTGTCGCAGTGGTCGTGATCGCGCGCGAGGGCGGCGATGCGCGGGCGGTCAATCCTTTCCACTATACCCTGCTCGGCAGCACCTGCGCCGCGGCGGCCGCCCGCGGCTATCAGGCGCTCGTCACCTTCCAGAGCGAGCCGGACCATCTGTTCGGGCGGTTCGTCGAAGAACGCCGCGCCGATGCCGTCATCGTGATCGGCACCACTGCCAACCGTCCGGCATGGGACCACTTCCGTGCCCTCGCCTCCGATCAGCCCAACATGGCGTTCTGGGGCGCCGGAGCGGAGGACGAGGAGTGGGTCCGGTCCGACAATCTGGAAGGCGCGCATTTGGCCGTGGAGCGCCTCGTCGCGGCAGGCCATCGCCGGATCGCTTTCGTCGGCGAGACGGAAGGCCATCAGCGCCAGTTCGAGGAGCGATACGAAGGCTATCGGCGCGCCATGGAGGCACATGGCTTGACGGCTTTGCCCGCAGCCACCGGCGAAGGCCGCACGCGCGATGCGCAGGGGCGTTCTGCGATGGAGAGACTCCTGAGCGGTGAAAGGCCCGATGGCCTGTTCTTCGCCTGCGATGCCATGGCGCTGGGTGCGCTCGACCATCTCGCACAGTGCGGCATCGACGTTCCGGGAGATTTGGGCGTGGTCGGTTTCGACGGGCTTGGCAGCGGCGCGCACTCGCATCCCCCACTCACGACTGTGGAGCCCGAATTCGCCTTGGCGGGAGAAATGCTGGTATCGGTCGCGCTCGATGCCAGCCCGATCGAGCGCCGCGTGCCGGTCAGGCTGGTCGAGCGGCGCAGCGTGCGCGCGCCGGTTTAAGTCCTAGCCGGTAAGGTCGCGGACGAAATCGGCGGTCCATTTCTGGACATTGTCGTCGCGCACGGTTCCCACCATCTTCTCGTATCGTTCGCGCCGTTCGTCGATCTTCATGTCGAGCGCGCGCCCGATCGCGTCGGCGACGTCGTCGGGGCTGTGCGGATTGACCAACACCGCATCCTCCAATTGATGCGCCGCCCCGGCGAAGCGCGACAGGATCAGAACGCCCGGATCCTCAGGATCCTGCGCCGCGACATATTCCTTCGCGACCAGATTCATCCCATCGCGCAGCGGCGTGACCAGCCCGATCTTGGCGGCGCGGAAGAAGCCGTAGAGCTGGGCATGGGTGTAGCCGCGATTGACGTAGCGGATCGGGACCACGTCCACTTCGGAGCGCGCACCGTTGATCTGGCCGGTCTTCTGTTCCAGCAGTGCGCGGATCTGCTGATAGCTTTCGACATCCTCGCGGCTGGGCGGTGCGACCTGGATATAAACGAGATCGCGCACGCGTTCGGGATGCTGGTCGAAGAACCGGCCGATGCCGTCGATCCGTTCCGGCAGCCCCTTGGAATAATCGAGCCGATCGACGCCGATCATCGCAATGCGGTGGCGCGTCGAGGACAGGAGCCGCTGTTCGGCCTGGCGCGATTCCCCGCTATCGCCCTGCGCGTGGAAGTGATCCCAGTCGATCCCGATGGGATAAGCCTTCGCCGTGACGGTGCGCCCGTCGAGCGTGACCGAGCCGGTCGCCTCGTCCACCTCGGCACCCAGTTCCTTGGTGCAGTAATGCAGGAAGCTGTCGAGCCATTCCTGCGTCTGGAAGCCGACCAGATCGTATTGCAGCATCGTGCGCACCAGGCGCTCGTGATACGGCAGGGAGACGAACAGGCGTGTCGGCGGCCAGGGGATATGGAGGAAGAACCCGATCCGGTTCGTGATGCCGCGCGAACGCAGACGTTCGCCGAGCGGGATCAGGTGATAATCGTGGACCCAGACGAGATCGTCTTCTTCGATCAGCGGCGTGACCGCTTCGGCGAAGGCTTCGTTGACGCGCTCGTACCCCTTGCCGGTCTCGCGTTCGTATTCGGTCAGGTCCAGCCGGTAATGGAACAGCGGCCACAAAGTCGCATTGGCGTAGCCGTTGTAATATTCGTCGATATCGCGCTTCGAAAGGTCGACCGTCGCAGTCGTCACGCCATCATGGGTCTGGGTATTTATCCCGCCGCCGGCACCCTCTTCGCTTTCCTGCCCCGACCAGCCGAACCAGACGCCGCCATGCTTGCGCAGCGCGGAATTGAGCGCCCCTGCCAGCCCTCCCTGTGCCCCGGCAGCGCCGCGGGCCTTGGGCACTGCGACACGGTTCGAAATGACGACGAGTTTGGCTATCGGACTTCACTCCAGGGTTTGGACAACAGACCAGCGCAATTGATTACCCCTACCAGCGAGTAGGTCTGCGGGAAGTTCCCCCACAACTCATTGTTTTCGTAATCCAAATCCTCGCTCAACATGCCCGACCGGGTGGTGTGGCCCAGCATCGTCTCGAACAGGGCACGCGCTTCTGCGTCCCTGCCCGCTATGTGAAGCGCCTCGATCAACCAGAAGGTGCACACGTTGAAGGCGGTTTCCGGCGCGCCGAAATCGTCTTCGGCCGCATAGCGAAGCATGTGGTCGCCGCGCCGCAATTCCCGCTCGATCGCGGCGAAGGTGGACGTAAAGCGAGGGTTGTCGGGCGAGATGAAGCGCAGCTCGATCATCTGCAACAGGCTGGCGTCGAGATAATCGCTTTGGAAGCTCGCGCCGTAATGGCCGCCATGCTCGCTATCCTTCCACGCTTCGGTTTCGATGCGCTCGCGGATCGCGTCGGCCCGCTGCCGCCAGAAGTCGCACCGGTCCGCCTTGCCGAGATGATCGGCCACATTGGCCAACCGGTCGCAGGCCGCCCAGCACATGACGGCGGAATAGGTGTGGACTTCCTGCCGCGTGCGGAATTCCCACAGGCCCGCATCCGGCTGGTCGTGCATGGCCCAGGCCGTTTCGCCGACCTGTTCCAGTTTTTCGAAATCGTGATCGTCCGCCATGCGCAACAGGCGCCGGTCGAAGAAACCCTGCGCGGTCGGCATTACAATCTGTCCGTAACAATCGTGCTGCACCTGCGTGTAGGCCGCATTGCCGCGCCGTACCGGACCCATGCCGCGATAGCCCGCGAGATCGGTAGCGAAGGTCTCTTCCAGCTCATGTTCGCCCATCACGGAATAGAGCGGCTGGATCTGCCCGCCCTGCGCCGAATCGACGATATTGCGCAGATAGCCGAGATATTTCTCCAGCACGTCGAGCGCGCCGAGCCGGTTCAAGGCCTGCACCGTGTAATAGGAATCGCGGATCCAGCAGAACCGGTAATCCCAGTTCCGCTCGCTGCCCGGCGCTTCCGGGATCGAGGTGGTCAGCGCGGCGACGATCGCGCCCGTTTCCTCGTGTTGGCACAGTTTCAGGCCGATCGCGCAGCGGATCACCTCGTCCTGCCATTCCAGCGGGATATGCAGGCCGCGCGTCCAGATCTTCCAGTAATCGCGCGTCAGCTGTTCCATCCGCTGCAATTCGGATCGCAGATTGCCGACGAAGGGCTCGTCCGGGCCGAGGAAGAAATGCAGATCGCTTTCCACGCGGAAGAAGCGGTTTTCCAGCACGTATCCGATCGGTGCATCGCTGCTGAGCCGCAGCGCCTGCGGGCCGATCAGATAGCGTACGTGATTGGTCCCATGCGTGGTCGGCGCGATCTCCGCTCCGTAATTGCGCATGGGATTGAGCACCACGCGAAGCCGCGGATTGCCGGCGACCGGGCGGACATTGCGAACCCAGGCATTGGGCCGGTACATCCGGCCCGAGCGTTCGAAGCGCGGGCAGAAATCGCGGATTTCGATCGCGCTGCCATCCGCCGCCTCGATCCGGGTGACGAGGATCGCGGTGTTGCGCTCGTAATGCTGTTCGACCGAAGTCTGCCCTTCCAGCTCGAAGCGCCAGATCCCCGCATCGCGCCGGTCTGCGTTGAGCAGCGCACAGAAGATCGGATCGCCATCCACCCGCGGAACACAGCCCCAGACGAGCGCACCCAACCGGTCCACCAGACCGCTGACCTGGCAATTGCCGATGGGCCACAATTCCAGATCGGCCCGGTCGAAATCCTCGCCTTGGTCGGAGATACGCTGAGAAACCGTCATAGCCCCAACCATTCGATGGTTCGCGCCACGTTCGCAAGTGCGAAATCGGCCGTGCTGTTTTCGCGGTCGCCCACCAACACGCCCCCGCCGCCCAAGTCGGAACAGGCCGAAAACCCGTCATCGTCGGTCACATCGTCACCCACGAACCAGGGCTGTGCACCTGCGAAGACCGGGGTGGCGAGGAAAGCGCGCACGGCCCCGCCTTTGTCCGCCCCCGGCCGAACCAGCTCGACCACCGCGCGACCCGTTTTGACCGCAAGACCATGTTCGTCCGCCAGATCCTGCGCGAAGGCCAGCACCGCCGGACCTTTCTCCGGCTCGGAGCGATAATGCAGCGCCCCGCCATGACTCTTCGTTTCATAGAGCAGGCCGTCGCGCTCCGCGATCCCTCGCATGGCATCCGTGACCGCGGCGGGAAGGCCCTTCGGCTCTTCGCCCAGCCAGCGGCCTTCGGGATATTTGCGCGCCGCGCCATGCGAGCCCGCGCGCGCCACCGCAATCCCGGGCAGATGCTCCTCGATATCCGCGAGCGCGCGGCCCGAAACCAGCGCCAGACGCCCTTCCAGCCGATCGGCGAGAGCCTTCAGCCGTTCGCACAGGGTTGGGGGCACATGGATGCCATCGGGCGTGTCGGCCAGTTCCACCAGAGTTCCGTCGAAATCGAGGAAGAGCGCCAGTGGCGCATCGCCCGCTAGCCGGTCGAGAGGAGGCGGCGAAGGCAGCGCGTGGGAAGAGCTCATGCCGGTCGCCTTAGCTACCGGCGGCCCACACGATCAAGCGATGTTCGCAAAGCCCGGTCGCCCAACGGGTTCATGCAACGATCGGCGATGCCCTGCGTTGAAATTATGAGGCTCCAGACGAGCCGTTACCGTCCCTCACATAACAGGTTGCTTGACATGAAAATTCTTATCGCAGGTTCCACCGGCAAGACCGGCCTCCGCCTGACCCAACAGCTCAAGGAGGCCGGACATCAGCCCATCGCGATGCACCGCGCCTCTTCCGATATCTCCAAGCTTCCCGAAGGCGTTGCCACGCGCGAGGCCGATCTGACCCAGCTTACCGACGATGTCTGCGACGGCGCGGACGTGGTCGTATTCGCGGCCGGTTCCGGAGGAGATACGAGCGCCGAAATGACCGACAAGGTCGATCGCGACGGCGCGAAGAGGCTGATCGACATCGCCGCAAAGAACGACATCGACCATTTCGTAATGCTGAGCTCCGTCGGCGCGGAAAATCCCGATCCCGAATCCGACCTCGCCCATTATCTACAGGCGAAGCATGAGGCCGACGAACATCTCAAGGCGTCGGGCCTGTCCTACACCATCGTCCGACCGGTCACGCTGACCGACGAAGACGGCTCACGCGATATCAGGCTGGGCGACGAGGTCGACCCGAAGGGTGAGGCTGCGCGTGGCGACGTCGCCGCGATCCTCGCCCGGGCGGCCACCGACGACACGCTCGAAGGCAAGGTCTTTCTGATGGAAAGCCTCGGCTGATTCGCTCTGCCGATCCCGTGGCCGGATGGGAAAACCAATGGCGGAGGCGGAATTGTTTCGCCTCCGCTAGCGATCAAGCGCCCGGCTTCACTGCCGCCCAGCCGAAATCACGAAAACCTCCACGTCTATTTGCGTAATTTTGCGTGCCGGGCGAACGTATTCGAGCAGCCGATCCTCAGACTACTTGCAAAAAACGGCTCAAAAGCGCCCTCCTTGGCGCTATGTGCCTAGTGCAAAAGCTTTTTTCACCAACCCGTCGTAAAACTTCTGGTCATGGACACAGAAAACGCCACCGGTTCGACCGAACTCACCCTCGAAGATCGCCTGACAGCGTTCAATTTTACGAAGACGACTTTCAGCGCGTTTCCAAGAGTACGCAAGGCGATCAAGCAGCACGGCGCCTCGGCCCTTGCCGATCTCTACGATTTCATCCGCTCCAAGCCGATGCTTGCGAAGATGTTCCGGTCCGATGCGATGATGGGCGAAGCGCGCAAAAAACAGTTCAACCACTGGATGAATCTGTTCGCCGGCCCCGTGGGCGAGGACTATAATAAAGCAGCCCATCGTATCGGAACGGTTCACGCCGCGATCGGATTGGCGCCTACCTGGTATATCAGCAGCTATGCCCGGATGCTCGAAGCCACTCTTCCAGCGGTGATCGGCCGAAGCGTCACGGATCCGTTCGGAAACCGCAGCAAGGCGGCGAACGCGCTCATCAAGGCTTCCCTGCTGGACATGGATATTGCGCTGTCCGCCTATTTCGACGTCGAAGAAGCCAAGCGCCGCAAGGTGATCGACGGTGTCAGCAAGGCGCTCGACCATCTCGCCAGCGGCAATTTTTCACAGCGCATGGCTGACCTTCCGGAGGGCTACGAAGCCTTGAGTCGCGATTTCGAAGCGATGCGCATGCGGGTTTGCGAAACGCTGGCACAGGTGAAACACACGGCGACCGAAATCCAGGCCGAATCCACCGATATCAGCGTAGCGGCCGACGATCTGTCCCAGCGCACGGCACAACAGGCCGCCAATCTCGAACAATCGGCGGCCGCGATGGCGGAGATTACGCAAGCGGTGCAGGATAGCGCCGTCGATACGAGCAAGGCGGACGAAGCGGTGTCGCTCGCCCGCGACGAGGCGGTGAGCGGCGGCGCGGTGGTATCCGAAGCTGTCAGCGCGATGGACGCGATCGAACGGTCTTCCGCCGAAATTACCGAGATCATCACGATGATCGATGGGATCGCCTTCCAGACCAACATCCTCGCGCTCAATGCAGGCGTGGAGGCGGCCAGAGCGGGCGATGCAGGACGCGGCTTCGGAATAGTCGCCGCCGAAGTCCGTAGCCTTGCGCAACGCACTGCCGAAGCTGCGAACGAGGTCAAGAAGAGAGTCAACGCCTCGTCCGAACAGATCGGCGTCGGTGTCGAATTGGTAAAGAGTTCGGGCGACTCCCTAGAACGCATCATATCCAGCGTGGCCGAAGCAAGCAGCGCGATCCGCACCATCGCGGAATCCGCACAGCAACAGGCTCGCGCGCTGCAACAGGTCAATATCGGTTTGTCGGAAATGGATCAGGTGACGCAGCAGAATGCCGCCATGGTCGAACAGACCACAGCCGGCGCACGCAGCCTGGCCGAAGAGGCGACCGATCTGGCAGACATGATGGCCGGCTTCCAGTTCGAAATCGGAGGGTCGCAGGACATTCGGCCGATCGAGCAGCTCCGCGCAGCCTGAACGATGCAGGCGTGACGTCCAAACGGCTTGATCAAAGATTGGTAGCGGAGGAGGGACTCGAACCCCCGACACGCGGATTATGATTCCGCTGCTCTAACCACCTGAGCTACTCCGCCCCATCGGCGCACACCGCAAGAAAGTGGGTGTGCGATAAGGGTGCCCGGTG